>Ga0210014_1000236_pt1 | contig 47702 bp, 50 predicted proteins | sample CryGeymeta201519_FD_183983 | JGI IMG/M metagenome (GOLD analysis project Ga0210014, IMG submission 183983) | Groundwater microbial communities from Crystal Geyser aquifers in Utah, USA - Crystal Geyser metaG 2015-19 (SPAdes) (version 2) | ecosystem: Environmental > Aquatic > Deep subsurface >...
TTGCGCTGACCGCGACCAGGGCGGCGTTCACCGCGACCGGCGCGGGCGCCACGTTCGGGGCGTTGCTCATTGCGGCCATCCTCTGGGGCGACGCCAGGCGCGCCGGTGTCTGGCGTTGTGATGTCGGCCACCAAGCCATTGGCTTGCATGTCGGTGCGTTCTCGCGCGCCACGGTCACCTCGCGGTGCACCACGTTCGCCACGTTCAGCGCGGTTGCCACGGCCCTCAGTGCGGCCCTCACCACGGTTGTTGCGGCCTTCGCCGCGTGATCCCCGGCCGTCTGGACGGTCGCCGCGTGGCGTGCGACTGCCGTCACGGCCACCACGACCAGTGCGGCCAGCAGGTGTTTCAGACGTTGCAGCGACTGGCGTAGGTGTTGCTGGCGGTGCTGATGGTTCTGGCACGAACAAAGACTTGAGCCAGCCAAAAAAGCCTTTTTCTACTACCGCGGGTGCCGCTGGCACGACCGGTGCGGTCGCAGGCGGCACAACCACCGGTTCCGGCTTGGCAGGGGCCAAGGGGGCAGGTGCGTCAGGCAACACGCCCTTGATCAGCGGCACCTGGCGGTTGGTGGGCTCTTGCGAGCGGCGCGTTACCGCGGTGGCGTCTTCGACTTCTTCGGCCAGTTTGTAGCTGGCGGTGATGCCATCCAGACGCGGGTCGTCATGCTTGAGGCGTTCGAGCTTGTAGTTGGGTGTCTCAAGCGACTTATTGGGCACCATCAGCACGTTGATGCGCTGCTTGAGTTCGATCTTGGCGATCTCGTTGCGCTTTTCGTTGAGCAGGAACGAGGCAACTTCGACCGGTACCTGGCACAGCACCGACGCGGTGTTGTCTTTCAGGGACTCTTCCTGGATCACGCGCAAAATCTGCAGTGCGCTCGATTCGGTGTCGCGGATGTGGCCCGAGCCACCGCAGCGCGGGCAGGGAATGGACGCGCCTTCGCTCAAGGACGGGCGCAGGCGTTGTCGGCTCATTTCCATCAGACCGAATTTGCTGATGGAAGCAAACTGCACGCGCGCACGGTCTTGCCGCAGCGCGTCGCGCAGGCGGTTTTCGACTTCGCGGCGGTTGCGGCTTTCTTCCATGTCGATGAAGTCGATGACGATCAAGCCGCCCAGGTCACGCAGGCGGGCCTGGCGCGCCACTTCGTCAGCGGCTTCGAGGTTGGTGCGGGTGGCGGTTTCCTCGATATCGCTGCCCTTGATGGCGCGCGCCGAGTTGACGTCAACGCTGACCAGCGCCTCGGTGTGGTCGATGACGATGGCGCCGCCACTCGGCAGCGTCACGGTGCGGGCATAGGCGGTTTCGATCTGGTGTTCGATCTGGAAACGGCTGAACAGCGGTGCGTCGTCGCGGTAGCGTTTGACGCGTGCCGCGTGCTCGGGCATCACATGCGCCATAAATTGTTGCGCTTGGTCGTACACGTCGTCGGTGTCGATCAGGATGTCGCCAATGTCGTGGTTGAAGTAGTCGCGGATGGCGCGAATGACCAGGCTGGATTCCTGGTAAATCAGGAACGCACCTTTGGCACCTTTGGCAGCGCCGTCAATGGCGTCCCACAGCTTGAGCAGGTAGTTCAAGTCCCACTGCAACTCGGGTGCGCTGCGGCCAATGCCAGCGGTGCGGGCGATGATGCTCATGCCGCTGGGGTATTCCAGCTGGTCCATGTTTTCTTTGAGCTCGGCGCGGTCTTCACCTTCAATGCGTCGGCTGACACCGCCGCCACGCGGGTTGTTGGGCATCAAGACCACATAGCGGCCAGCCAGCGAGACAAATGTGGTCAGCGCAGCGCCTTTGTTGCCGCGCTCTTCTTTTTCAACCTGGACCAGCAGCTCCTGGCCTTCCTTGATGGCGTCCTGGACGCGTGCCTGGCTGACAGACACACCCGGCTGGAAGTACTGCTTGGAGACTTCCTTGAACGGTAGAAAGCCGTGGCGCTCCTCGCCGTAGTCGACAAAACAGGCCTCCAGAGAGGGCTCGACCCGGGTCACTACCGCCTTGTAAATGTTGCCCTTGCGTTGCTCGCAACCTTCAATTTCGATTTCGTAGTCGAGCAGTTTTTGCCCGTCAACCACCGCCAGGCGGCGTTCTTCAGCCTGGGTGGCGTTAATCAGCATCCTTTTCATGGGTGCGCTCCTTCAATTCAATATCAACCATCGGCTCACGGTGAGCCACTGATACGCCAACGAAGCTTTGAAATGAGGAGGAAACAGCCGGAGAACCCCGTCTCACACAGTGAGTCTGGGTATGGGCGCGTGGAGGGGAGCGATTGGGTTTGGGGAAATAATTGCTATTGAGTAAATAGCTGACTGCGCCCGTTTGACAGGCGCTGATGCCAAATGTTTACCAACAAACGGCACGTGTACGCACCGCTGGCATAAAAACATCAGGGACATCAACACAAACATATCGCTTCATTCCATTCACAGCACAGGTCTGTGAATTTTGGGTATTCCGATTCAGGATTTCAAGGCATCGTTTTAACTTGCTATCCGGGCTGCCACCTGTGGCCTCTGGGTCACGGGTTTGCAAACAGAACGACAAGCGGTACCGACTTTTCTGGTGCGGCGAGCGGTGCGTGAACTAAACTTCACCGATTGACTGAAATGGTATTTCAGAAGAATCAACCACTTAACCAACACATCACCAGTGAAAGTCATTATAGGGGGCAAAGCCGCTCCAGCCGCCCCTGCAGTGAAAACGGTCTGTGTGGATGACGATGGCAGTGGCCAGCGCCTTGACAATTTTCTGCTGCGCCAGCTCAAAGGTGTACCCAAAACCCACGTTTACCGTCTGATTCGCAGTGGCGAGGTGCGCGTCAACAAAGGTCGCGCCAGCGCAGATACCCGGCTCCAGTCCGGTGATCTGGTGCGCATCCCGCCGGTACGTATTTCCGAGCGGGTGGCAGAAAAAACCGCTGCCATGGCCGAGCAGGTGGCGCGCGCCGTCCCGGCCCGCGACTTTGCCGTGCTGCTCGAAGACGACCACCTGGTTGCCCTGAACAAGCCTGCAGGGGTGGCGGTGCATGGCGGCTCTGGCGTGAGTTTTGGGGTCATTGAGCAACTGCGCATGGCCCGGCCAGCGGCCAAATTTCTGGAACTGGTGCACCGGCTGGACCGCGACACCAGTGGCATCTTGCTGGTGGCCAAGAAACGCAGCGCGCTGAAAAACCTGCAAGACCAGTTCCGTGAACGTCAGACCGGCAAGACTTATCTGGCCATGGTGCGCGGGCAATGGCCGGCCAAACTCAAGGTGCTGGACAGACCGCTGCACAAGTATCTGCTGCAAGGCAAAGACGGCCAGGCCGGTGAACGCCGCGTCAAAGTGGTGACGCGCGACGACCCGGACGGCATGCCCTCGGTGACGCTGGTCAAGGTCAGGGCAGCCACACCGACGTATTCTTTGCTGGAAGTCACCATCAAGACCGGCCGCACGCACCAGATACGGGTGCATCTGGCCAGTGAAGGCTTTCCGATCTTGGGCGATGACAAGTATGGTGACTTTGAACTGAACAAAGCTTTGGCACGCGCCGACGCCCAGCCTGGCCTCAAGCGGATGTTTTTGCACGCCTGGCGTTTGCAGTTCAATCACCCTGCAACCCACGAGCGACTTGAATTGCTGGCAGACTTGCCGCCTGAACTGAACCAATTTGTTGCGGCAGCTTGTCCTGGCGCCGCGACCGTCTGATGGAAGCCCATGACCCAACGCCGATTTGATCTGATTGCTTTTGACTGGGATGGCACGCTGTTTGACTCGACCGCCATCATTGCCCGCTGTATCCAGGCAGCGGTGCGCGATGTGGGTGGCAAGGAGCCCACATTTGAAGAAGCCTCCTATGTGATCGGCATGGGGCTGATGCAGGCGTTGGCGCATGCGGCGCCCGATGTACCGAAAGAGTTGTATCCCAAACTGGGCGATCGCTACCGCCACCATTATTTTGCAATTCAGCATGAAATCAACCTCTTTGATGGCGTCCTTCCGCTGCTCGCTGACCTGAAGGAGCGCGGCCATCTGTTAACGGTGGCCACCGGCAAGAGCCGTCGCGGGCTGGATGAAGCGCTGAATACGTCGATGCTTGCGGGTGTTTTTGACGCCTCGCGCACCGCTGACCAGACCGCTGGCAAGCCCGATCCGCTGATGTTGCATGAGTTGATGGCCGAATTTGGCGTGCCACCGCAGCGCACGCTGATGATTGGCGACACGACGCATGACCTGCAGATGGCGCTGAACGCCGGCTGCGCCAGTGTGGCGGTAAGCTATGGCGCGCATGAAAGCGCTGATTTTCATACCCTGCAGCCGCTCTTTGTGGCGCCTGACGTCAAGCAATTGCACGATTGGATGCTGGTCAACGCATGACAGCCAAGCCTGCGACGGTGTCCGAGCTGGTGTATCTGTGCCAGTCTGCTGAGTTGGTGGACAGCGGCAGTGCAGTGCCGTTTGAGGTGCGTTATTTTTCGCGCAGTTGCAACGCGTTTGCCGTGCGTTACGGTGGCAAGGTCTATGCCTACCTGAACCAGTGTTCGCACGTGCCGATGGAGATGGATTACCAACCCAACCAGTTTTTTGATTCCACCGGGCATTGGTTGATGTGCGCCACGCACGGCGCCATGTATTCACCCAGCACCGGGCATTGCCGCATGGGGCCGTGCCGGGGTGGTTTGGTTCCCATCGCCACCCGCGAAGCCGATGGTGTGGTGCACTGGCATACTTCTGACAAGTTTCAAACCGTTTTTTGACCGATGAGCGCCCTTGTCACGGGCGGCGCTTCGGCCATCGGACACCCAGGAAAAATATATGGAAAATAACCCTCAAGCCCAAGCAGAACAAGCGCAAGTAGCTTCTGATAATAGAGCAAATAACGCTCCCGAGTCGATCACCTGGGAGCGTGCCACGCTCGAGAAACTGGCGTTTGCCGCGCTGCGTGAGCAGACGCTGGCGCGGCGTTGGCGCATTTTTGTGCGCCTGTCCTGGCTGGTGGTGATTGCAGCGCTGGTCTGGTTTGGTTTCTCGGAGGCCAGCGTCAACAAAAGCGTCAGCACGCCCCATACTGCCTTGGTCGAAATCAAGGGAGAGATTGCGTCGGGCAACGAAGCTAGCGCCGAGCTGATTTTGTCGTCGGTGCGGGCTGCTTTTGAAGACGCAGGCGCGCAGGCGGTGGTGTTGCTGATCAATTCACCCGGTGGCAGTCCGGTGCAGGCGGGCATCATCAACGACGAGATCGTTCGCCTCAAAACCTTGCACAAGAAACCGGTGTACGCTGTGGTGGAAGAGTCCTGCGCGTCGGCAGCGTATTACATTGCCGTCTCCGCCGACAAGATTTTTGTCGACAAGGCCAGCATTGTCGGCAGCATTGGTGTGCTGATGGACGGTTTTGGCTTTACCGGGCTGATGGAAAAGCTCGGCGTCGAGCGACGTTTGATGACCGCAGGTGAAAACAAGGGGTTTCTGGATCCGTTCAGCCCGCAGACCGAAGCGCAGCGCGGCTACGCACAAACGATGCTCGACCAGATTCATCGCCAGTTCATCGACGTGGTCAAAGCCGGTCGGGGGCAGCGCTTGAAGGAAACACCAGAGATGTTCAGCGGCCTGTTCTGGAGCGGGCAACAAGCCATCGAGCTGGGACTGGCCGACCAGTTGGGCAGCGTCGATTTTGTTGCGCGCGAGGTTGTGAAAGCCGAAGAGGTTGTCGACTACACGCGCCGCGATAACGTCGCCGAGCGCCTGGTCAAGCGCTTTGGCGCGGCGATGGGGTCTGCAGCAGTTGCGTCAATGCGCGCGTCGACCGTCTGGCGCTGAGCTGGTGCCTGCGCTCTATCGCCCGATGACAAACACGCTCGGTGTCGCGTTATCGACTGGGCCGGGCTTGTGACGCCAGTTTTTTGCTGTGTCGCTGGCGATCCGGGCGCGTGCCAGTGTCAGGCCGCTGGCGATGGCCAGGCGGGTATTGGGCTGCAGGGTTTGGATCAGCGATTGCCACATGACCTGGTTGCGGTACGGCGTTTCAATGAACAACTGGGTTTGACTGCTGCGCAGCGCCTGGGATTCCAGTTCCTTGATGCGGCTGACGCGGTCGCTGGTTTCTTGTGGCAGGTAACCGACGAAGGCAAAGTTTTGCCCGTTCAAGCCGCTGGCAGCCAGCGCCAGGAGCAACGACACCGGCCCCACCAGCGGCACCACCGGCACCCCCAGGTCATGCGCGGCGCGTACGACTGACGAGCCCGGGTCGGCCACCGCGGGCATGCCCGCTTCGCTGAGCAATCCCATGTTGTGACCATCCAGCGCCGGTTGCAGCAAGGGCCGTGCGTCAAACGTGCCGTTGTGGTCGCCTTTTTTGTGCACTTCACGTGGCAGTTCGACCAACGACAGGGTTTGCAAACTCTGGCACAGCGGGGCAATGGCATTGATACGTTTGAGGTAGGCACGCGCTGATTTGGCGTTTTCGCAGACCCAGTAACTGATCTCGGCTGCAGTTTGCAGCGTGCCAAGCGGCAGGCTTTGGTGCAAGTCGTTGGCTTCGTCACAGCCAAAATCCAGTGGTGCGGGCACCAAAAAGAGGGTGCCGGTGGTGCGGGTGGCGGGTGCGCTCATGCTGGCAACACCTGGGCGCCTGCTGCCCGCAACAGGCGGCAGGTGCGCATCAGTGGCAGGCCAATCAGCGCCGTCGGGTCGTCGTTGTCAATGCGCTCCAGCAGCGCGATGCCCAGACCCTCGCTTTTGGCACTGCCGGCGCAGTCGTAGGGTTGTTCAAGGCGCAAGTAAGTTTCGATTTCTTTGTCAGTGACTTGACGAAATAACACCTTGACGACCGCCAGGTCGGTTTTTGCAAAACCGGTTGCGATGCACACCACCGCGACTGCCGTCTGGAACAACACGGTCTGACCGCGCATGGCCTGCAACTGCTGTACCGCCCGATCATGCGTGTGTGGCTTGCCCAATGCAAGACCGTTCAGGTCAGCAACCTGGTCAGAGCCGATCACCACCGCGTCAGGATGCTGCAGCGCAACCGACTGCGCCTTGGCCAGCGCCAGGCGGCAGGCCAGGTTGGCAGTATTTTCAGTGGCAAGAGGAGCTTCGTCGACGTTGGAGGCAACCACTCCAAAAGGCAAGCGCAAGCGCTCAAGCAGTTGGCGGCGATACGCGGAGGTGGAGGCCAGAATGAGCTGGCGTTGGGGTGAGGTGGTCATGACAGGATTCTCTTACACTGCTGCCATGTTGCAACATAGCCACCCCCCAATACTCGATGTCGCGCATGCAGCGCTTGCTGGCACTGCTTTAAAAGGTGTCGATAAGCTCTCAAGTTTTGAACGTCTGAAGGTTGAAAGTCAGGGTGACACTGCTGGGAAAACCGTGTACTGGTCGGCCAGCTTTGCGCTGCGAGTGGATCAGGCGGGTAGGCAGAGCGTCTGGCTGGATTTGGCGGTCGATGTCAGCTTGGAACAAATCTGTCAGCGTTGCCTGCAGCCGGTGACAGTAGCCGTTCACGCTGAGTCGGCATTTCGCTTTGTAGCAAGCGAAGCTGTGGCCGAGCAGGAAGATGACGATTGCGAAGAAGACCTGCTGGTGACCAGCAGGACCTTTGACCTGGCTGCCCTGATCGAAGACGAGGTGTTGCTGGAATTGCCATTGGTGCCGCGGCACGAGGTTTGCCCGGTGCCGGTCAAGACAACGATTGCTGACCCGGAGTTTGACCAGGCCGATGGCAAACCCAACCCGTTTGCTGCGCTGGCGGCACTCAAAGGCAGGTAGGCTGGCCTGGCGACCGGGTTTGCCTTGCTCCCTATGACCTTCAGCACTGACACTGTTTAAATCGCACCCTGCCCAAAGAGACGACACGCGGTTCGGTTATACTCTATAGCTTTTGCCCACACCCGGTGTGTGCATCCCCACAACCCTCGCTGCCTGATTTTGGGCAGTCTACTTGCGCTAGGAGCGGATCATGGCCGTCCAACAAAACAAAAAGTCACCTTCAAAACGCGGTATGCACCGCTCGCACAATGCCTTGGTTGTGCCTGGTATTGCGGTCGAATCGACCACTGGTGAAACGCACCTGCGTCACCACATCAGTCCGACCGGGTTTTACCGTGGTCGCAAGGTCCTCAAGACCAAGTCTGAAGCCTAAAACCGCAAAAAGTCCTTTGGCCCGAGGCTACCTGCGTGTGTAGCCTCGGGCCTTCGCTTTTGCGGGCTAGACTGTTTTGTTCCAAGAAAAATGTCGTTGTAGTCCATTCATGATCACTATTGCCGTTGATTGCATGGGGGGGGACCATGGCCCGCGTGTCACTTTGCCTGCTTGCGCCCATTTTTTGGAGCAACATGCCGATGTGCGCCTGATCGTGGTCGGTTTGCCCGACAGCATGGCCGGATTTAAACACGCCAGGGCAACGGTAGTGTTGGCCAGCGAGGTGGTCACCATGGATGACCCGCTGGAAGCGGCCTTGCGTCGAAAGAAAGACTCTTCAATGCGCGTTGCGATTGCCCAGATCAAGGACGGAAAAGCGCAAGCCGTGGTATCTGCTGGTAACACAGCTGCTTTGATGGCTATCTCTCGTTATCTTTTAAAAACATTGGATGGTATCGATCGTCCGGCCATTGCCGCCCAAATTCCAAACGCCAAAGGGCATGGCACGACTGTGCTGGATATGGGAGCCAATGTGGATTGCTCGGCAGAGCATCTGTTACAGTTTGCGGTGATGGGTTCTGCGCTGGTGTCGGTACTCAGCGGCGAACAAAATCCAACTGTTGGGCTTTTGAATATCGGCGAAGAGGCGATAAAAGGCAACGAAGTTATCAAAAAAGCCGGTGAACTGTTGCGTACTGCGTCTAAAGCCGGTGATTTGAATTTTTACGGCAATGTCGAGGGCAATGATATTTTCAAAGGTACCACCGATATTGTTGTCTGTGACGGGTTTGTCGGCAATGTGGCGCTGAAAGCCAGTGAAGGCTTGGCCAAAATGATTGTCGATTTCCTGAAAAAAGAGTTTTCCAACAACATCTTGACAAAATTGTCGGCTATTGTTGCTTATCCGGTAATATCTGCGCTTAAAAAGCGGATGGATCATCGCCGCTACAACGGTGGCGCATTGCTTGGGCTGCGCGGGCTGGTGTTCAAGAGCCACGGCTCGGCCGACGAGCTGGCTTTTGGCTACGCTTTAAGCCGGGCGTATGATGCCGCCCGAAACAATTTATTGGAGCGGGTTCAAGCGCGGATTGCCCATGCAGCACCCCTCTTGACGCCGGTTGCGACCGCGTTACCCAATGAAGCTGCTCTACAAGGCTAATTTATGACCCTTTACTCACGTATTACCGGCACTGGCAGTTATCTGCCACCGCAACGCCTGACCAATGCCGACATGGTTGCCCGACTGGCGGCGCAGGGCGTTGAGTCGAGCGACGACTGGATTGTCGAGCGCACCGGCATCCGGGCGCGCCATTTTGTGAGCGAAGGAGAGACGACCAGCGACCTCGCATTACGCGCCTGCCAGCAGGCGCTGGAAGCCGCCGGTGTCCCGGCCAGTGACATTGATTTGCTGATCGTGGGCACCTCGACGCCAGATATGGTGTTTCCATCGACGGCCTGCATTCTGCAGGGCAGGTTGGGCTCCAAGGGCGGCGCAGCTTTTGACGTGCAGGCGGTGTGTTGTGGTTTTATCTACGCACTCACGCTGGCGGACTCCTTGATCAAGACGGGCTCGGCCAAAAAAGCCCTGGTGGTGGGAGCCGAGGTGTTTTCACGGATACTGGATTTCAAGGATCGCACCACTTGTGTGCTTTTTGGCGATGGCGCTGGCGCTGTGGTGCTGGAGGCTTCCAGCGAGCCGGGCATTCTGGCGACCGACATGCACGCCGATGGCAAGCACACCGACATGTTGTGTGTGCCAGGGCACGTCTGCGGTGGCGAAATCCTGGGCGTGCCGCTGCTGCGCATGGATGGGCAAGCCGTATTCAAGCTCGCCGTGGGTGTGTTGGACGAAACCGCGCGTGCCGTGCTGGCGAAGGCGGGTAAGACCGAGGCTGACATTGACTGGCTGGTGCCACACCAGGCCAATATCCGTATCATGCAAAGTACCGCGCGCAAGCTCAAATTGCCGATGGACAAAGTGGTGGTGACCGTTGATCAGCATGGCAACACCTCGGCTGCGTCGATTCCACTGGCGCTCGACACCGCCGTGCGTCAAGGCCAAGTCAAGCGTGGGCAAATTCTGTTGCTTGAAGGCGTAGGTGGCGGTTTTACCTGGGGTTCTGTACTTCTTAAAATATAGCTACTGACGATTATTCCATAAGGGCTGGAGTTCTTTTTTGTTGTCAAAATATTTACTTTCAAGCGGACACATGAAACCTTTTGCTTTTGTTTTTCCAGGGCAAGGCTCGCAGTCTGTGGGCATGCTTGATGGGTGGGGCGAGCACCCACAGGTGCGTCTGGCAGTGCAGGAAGCGTCCGATGCGATGGGTGAAGATTTGGGGCGACTCATTAAAGAGGGGCCCAAAGAAGCGCTGGCGTTGACGACCAACACACAGCCGGTGATGCTGTTGGCCGGCGTTGCGGCCTACCGCGTCTGGATGGCCGAAGTGGGTGTGGCGCCGCAGGCTGTGGCGGGTCACTCACTGGGTGAATATTCGGCGCTGGTTGCTGCTGGCGTTTTGTCGCTGGCGCAGGCGGCGCCGCTGGTGCGTTTCCGGGCGCAGGCGATGCAAGACGCGGTGCCGGTCGGACAAGGCGCGATGGCCGCCATTTTGGGTATGGAAGCCGCCAAGGTCACCGAGATTTGCCACCAGGTCACTGGCACGTTTGGTCAGAATTCGCCTGAAGTCGTCGAGGCAGTCAATTTCAATGACCCGGGTCAAACCGTCATTGCCGGCTCCAAAGCGGCCGTCGAGCAAGCCTGTATCACGCTCAAAGCCCAGGGTGCCAAGCGCGCTTTGCCACTGCCGGTATCGGCGCCGTTTCACTCCTGCTTGATGAAGCCCGCGGCCGAGGCTTTGCGGCAAAAACTCGTTGACACGGTGTTTGCTGCGCCACGGATCGCTGTAGTCAACAATGTTGACGTGACCGTTGAGAATGACCCTGAACGCATTCGCGACGCTTTGTACCGTCAGGCGTTTGGCCCGGTGCGCTGGGTCGAGTGTGTGCAGGCGCTGCAGGCGCGCGGCCTGTCGACTCTGGTGGAATGCGGTCCTGGTAAAGTGCTCGCTGGCATGACCCGGAGGATTGCACCAGACATGCAAGGCATCTCCTTGTTTGATATCGCCAGTTTGGCGGAAGTGAAGTCCGTGCTGGAGACGCAAGCATGAGCAGTATTGAATTTGCGGGGCAGGTGGCGTTGGTCACCGGGGCCTCTCGCGGTATCGGCGCGGCCATCGCGCTGGCGTTGGCGCAGCGTGGCCTCAAAGTGATCGGTACCGCCACTACTGACGACGGTGCGTCCAACATCAGCCAAGCGCTGGCTGCTTTTCCGGGCTGCGCTGGCAAAAACCTCAACGTCAACGATGCCGCTGGCGTCGACGCGCTGATCGACGCCATCACCAAAGAGCATGGTCGTTTGCATGTGTTGGTCAACAACGCCGGTATCACCCGTGACAACCTGGCCATGCGCATGAAAGACGATGAGTGGGACGCGGTGCTTGACACCAATCTCAAAGCCGTTTTTCGCATGAGCCGCTCGGTCATGCGCACCATGATGAAGCAGCGCTATGGCCGCATCATCAGCATCACGTCGGTGGTGGGTGCTTCGGGCAACCCGGGCCAAGCCAATTACGCCGCCGCCAAAGCCGGCGTGGCTGGTATGACGCGTGCGTTGGCGCGGGAACTGGGTTCGCGCAATATCACCGTCAATTGTGTCGCCCCGGGCTTTATTGAGACCGACATGACAGCGGGCTTGGCCGATGAACAGCAAAAGGCCCTGTTGAGCCAGATCCCGCTCGGGCATCTGGGCAAGCCAGCCGATATTGCCCACGCGGTGGCCTATCTCGCGTCGCCACAGGCCGCCTATGTGACGGGTCAGGAACTGCACGTCAACGGCGGTATGTTCATGGCCTGATTGGTGGTTAAATAGCAGCAAAATAAAGCCGCGGTGTCCGGTCGGCGGTCGGGTTAGAGAGAGCTTTTCAAGCCCGGCTAAAATCTCGGATCTTTTTACAACCCTTTGAGGGAACTCATGAGCGATATTGAAGCACGCGTTAAGAAAATCATTGCCGAACAACTCGGTGTTGAAGAATCCCAAGTCACCAATGAAAAAGCCTTTGTGGCCGATTTGGGTGCCGATTCCCTGGACACCGTCGAGTTGGTGATGGCGCTTGAAGACGAGTTTGGCATTGAGATCCCGGACGAAGACGCTGAAAAAATCACCACGGTGCAAAACGCGGTGGACTACGCCAATACCCACAAAAAAGCGTAGTGAATGTGGGTGGCGCTTGCGCCACCTGCTCTTGGCAGGCGTGCTGGACGTTGACTTTGCGCCTGCGTCAAGCCACCGTTCGACTGTGCGGAACCTGCCCGGGTCCCGTGCACTATTCCAGATTAACCACTGATTGTTTACCACCATGTCCCGTCGCCGCGTTGTTGTCACAGGTTTAGGTTGTATCAGTCCGGTTGGAAACACCGTTGATGCGACCTGGGCCAATTTGCTCGCTGGTCAATCGGGTGTTGGCCTGATTACCAAATTTGACGCCGCCACTTTCAATTGCAAAGTTGCTGGCGAAGTCAAAGGTTTTGATATCGAGTCCTACATGAGCGCTAAAGAAGCGCGCACGATGGACACCTTTATCCATTACGGCATTGCCGCTGCAACACAGGCGGTGGCTGATGCCGGTTTGCCCACAGGCGATGCTTTGAGTGAAGAGCTGGCCACCCGCATTGGCTGTGTCATTGGTTCGGGCATTGGTGGTTTGCCGATGATCGAAACGGTGCATTCCGAGTATGTTGCGCGTGGCGCGCGCCGTATTTCACCGTTCTTTGTGCCCTCGACCATCGTCAACATGATCGCCGGTCATGTGTCTATCCGTTACGGTTTCAAAGGCCCCAATCTGGCCATCGTGACCGCGTGCACCACCGGTTTGCATTGCATCGGCCAGGCTGGTCGGATGATTGAGTACGGCGACGCCGATGTGGTTGTTGCCGGAGGCTCTGAAGCGGCGGTGTCCGCTTTAGGTGTCGGCGGTTTTGCCGCCATGCGCGCTTTAAGCACCCGCAACGACGACCCGGCCACGGCGTCACGCCCTTTTGACAAGGACCGCGACGGTTTCGTGTTGGGCGAGGGCGCTGGTGTCATGGTGTTGGAAGAATACAACCACGCCAAGGCACGTGGTGCCAAGATTTACGCCGAATTGGCGGGCTTTGGCATGAGTGCCGACGCGGGTCACATGACCGCACCAAACATGGACGGTCCGCGCCGTGCCATCGTCAGCGCGCTGTGCAACGCGGGCATCAATGCCGACCAGGTCAACTATGTCAATGCGCACGGCACCTCAACGCCGCTGGGTGACATCAACGAATCGAATGCCATCAAGGCGGCGCTCGGTGACCATGCCAGGAACGTGGTGGTCAATTCCACCAAGTCCATGACTGGACACCTGTTAGGCGGTGCCGGTGGCCTGGAATCGGTGGTCACGGTACTCGCGCTGCATCATCAGAAGAGCCCGCCGACGATCAACATCTTCAACCAAGATGACGACTGTGATCTGGACTACTGCGCCAACACCGCGCGCGACATGAAAATCGACGTCGCTGTCAAAAACAACTTCGGTTTTGGTGGGACCAACGGGTCCCTGGTATTCAAGCGCGTATCTTGATCTCGCCGGGGCGAGCGGTCCCGTCGAATCGGCTTGCACCAGGGTATTGCCTCCATGCACAACGCCCCAGTGGTCAGTTACCCGGTCGGGCGTTCGTATTTCCACGCGGCAGTAGTGGTTTGTATGGTGTTCGCCGGCGCGGCGAACCTGCTGGTCTGGACGGTCCAACCCGATCTGTTACTGGCTCGGCACACAGTCGCCTGGTTGGTGTGGCTGCTGTGTCTGTTTTTCGCGGCCTGGGGCTGGTGGCGCTCGCCGCAGGGTGACCTGCGATTCACGGGTGACAGCTGGCAGTGGGTTGATCCGGCTCAAACGCAGCAAGTGACGCTGGGCGTGCAACTTGATTTGCAGCAGACCTTGCTGGTGCGTACCAGCGACGCGCAGTCCCGGGTGCGCTGGTTGTGGCTGGCGCACGCACGGCAACCCCAGCGTTGGCTTGATCTGCGGCGTGCTGTTTTTGCCAGACAGCACGATCCCCAGGTTGATGGCAGTCCTGAGGTGTCGGCATGACGCTCCAGCAGTCCGATGACGTACGCGTGAGTTTGCCTGGCGACAGCGACTTGTTGTTGGTTGAGCGCGCGCGCGCTGGCGATCAGCGGGCATTTGAACTGCTGGTGATCAAGTACCAGCGGCGAGTGGAGCGCTTGGTTGGCCGCATGGTGCGTGATGTCGACCTGGTTCCTGACATCGCGCAAGAGACCTTCATCCGCGCCTACCGGGCGCTGCACCAGTTTCGCGGCGATGCGCAGTTTTATACCTGGCTGTACCGTATTGCCGTCAATACCGCCAAGAAGTTTTTGCTTGCGCTTAAGCACGATCCCACGGTGTCCGAGAGCGCGCTTGCGTCAAAAGATGACGACGATGAAACTTTTATCAGCAGAAACGAACCAAGCACAGAGGAAACACCTGAATCGGCGTTGGCCGCCAAGGAAATTACGCAGGTGATTGAGGAGGTGCTGGCGCAGTTGCCAGAGGATTTGCGCCAGGCGATTACCCTGCGCGAGATGGAGGGCTTGAGTTACGAAGACATTGCAGCGCTGATGGCTTGCCCAATCGGCACCGTGCGGTCGCGCATATTCCGGGCGCGCGAGGCGATTTCTGAGCGGGTACGCCCGATGCTGGAACGTCAAACGGGCAAGCGGTGGTGACGTCAACTGGGTTGGATGATGGATTGAAGTATTTTTGGGATAAAACAAACCATGTCAGATGAAACGCGGTTACCTGCCGAAATGGTGTCGGCGCTGATGGACGGCGAATTGCGCGGCGCCGAGTTCACGCGCGCGCTCGATTACCTTGAGGACAATCGTTCGGCTCGCGATGCCTGGGATACCTACCACCTGGTCGGTGAAGTGCTGCGCAGCGGCAAGCTGCAAACCCAGGCACACGACGCTGCCTTCATCGATCGCTGGCGCACGGCAGTGGTCTCTGATGCTCTCAATAGTGAAGCAAATAACCAATTTTTTGAAAGAGCTGAACCGATTTATCAGCCTCAGGTTGCGGCCGCGAATGACGGTTGGTGGCGTCGTGTCGCCGGATTGGCGTCAATTGCTTTTGTCGGCATCCTGGTCTGGCAGGCTGCGCAGTGGATGGGCCCAGGCGGTTCAGCTGGCAGCACGCCGACGCTGGCACAGTCGTCGGCGCAGCCTCTGGAGTTGACCTCGTCGGTGTCTGCCGCAGTGGCTGAAGAGAGTGGCGCGGTGATGCTGCGTGACCCGCAACTCGACGCGCTGCTGGCTGCGCACCGCCAGCACGGGGGGGTGACGGCGCTGCAGATGCCCGCCGGTTTTTTGCGCAACGCGACCTTTAATGAGGCGAGCCGTTGAAGCGATTGGCTGGATTGTTCCTTTTTTTGCTGACCTTGTGCCTCAGTGGTGTGCTGCACGCTCAGTCGCTGCCACAGGTGAGCGACGGCAACATGGACGTTGCACGATGGCTGATGCGACTGCAAGACAGCACCCGTGCGCGCGCCTACATGGGCACTTTTGTGGTCAATGCTGGCAATATGATGTCGACCTCGCGCATCTGGCACGTCTGTGACGGCACCCAGCAAATTGAGCGTGTTGACGCGTTGACCGGTGCGCCGCGCTCGACCTTCCGGCACAACGACACGGTGGTTACTTTTTTGCCTGACAGCCGCACGGTGATCCAGGAAACACGGGAGTCGCTTGGCTTGTTTCCCCATCTGCTGCAGCGCCCAGATGCGGCAGTGGCTCGTTTTTACCGTCTCCAGCCCGCAGGGCACGCGCGTGTCGCTGGGCTGCAGACTGACGTTGTCCAGCTCGTACCCGTAGATGCAATGCGTTTTGGTTACCGTATTTGGACCGATCATGAGACCGGATTGATCGTCAAGGTGCAGACACTTGATGTGTCAAACAAGGTCTTGGAACAGGCCGCTTTTTCCGAGTTGCAGTTCAACGCACCGCTGACCTTTGACAAGTTGAAAGTCTTGATGAACAGCACCCAGGGTTACCAGGTGCACAGTCCCAGGATGCGCAAGACATCGATCGATGAAGAAGGCTGGGCGCTGAACCCGCCGCTGCCGGGGTTCGTGCCGGTACGCTGCTACACACCTGCGGATGCGAGTTCGGTATCAGACGCGAAATCACTGCAATGCATTTTTTCAGATGGCCTGGCTTCGGTCTCACTTTTCATTGAGCTGTACGACCGCCAACGCCACCGCCGGGTGGCTGCTCACGAGTCGTTGTCAATGGGTGCCACGCAACTGCGGGTGCGGCAGTCGGGTCAGTGGTGGTTGACGGCAGTCGGTGAGGTACCCGCGTCTACCCTGACAGGCTTTTTGCAGGCGCTTGAAAGAAAAAAATGAGACGCCAGTTTGTTGTAGTTTTTCACAAGAAAGGTCGGACATGATTCAATCAAATTGGAAACGTTTGTACACGGGTTTGGCCAGTGGCCTGCTGTTGGCGGCTTCGGTTGCTTTGTGGGCGCCGACGAGCGCCAATGCGCAGGCGCGTGCGCTGCCTGATTTTGCTGATCTGGTAGAGCAGGTCAGCCCGTCGGTGGTCAATATCCGCACACTTGAAAAAGTGACACCACGTCAGGGGCAAAGCGGGCAGATTGACCCGGACATGCTGGAATTTTTCCGTCGTTTCGGCCTGCCCGTACCCAATATTCCACGCCAGACGCCACCGCGCAATCACCCGCAACTGCCCGATGACGAGCAGCCTCGCGGCGTCGGCTCGGGCTTCATTTTGAGCTCGGACGGCGTCATCATGACCAACGCGCACGTGGTCGACGGTGCCGACGAAGTGGTTGTGACGCTGACCGACAAGCGCGAATTCAAGGCCAAGATCATCGGTGCCGACAAACGCAGTGACGTGGCTGTTGTCAAAATTGACGCGACGGGTTTGCCTGCGGTCAAGGTCGGTGATGTCAACCGCCTGCGTGTGGGCGAATGGGTGGTGGCGATTGGTTCGCCATTCGGTTTTGAAAACACCGTGACCGCCGGCATTGTCAGCGCCAAGCAGCGTGATACTGGGGACTATTTGCCCTTCATTCAGACCGACGTGGCGATCAACCCTGGCAACTCGGGTGGTCCGCTGATCAACATGCGCGGCGAAGTAGTGGGCATCAACAGCCAGATCTATTCGCGCTCGGGTGGCTCCATGGGCATTTCTTTTTCGATCCCGATGGATGAGGCGGTGCGTGTCAGTGAACAGCTGCGTGCCACCGGTCGTGTGACGCGCGGCCGCATCGGCGTGCAGATTGACCAGGTCTCCAAAGAGGTGGCCGAATCGATCGGCTTGGGCCGTCCCCAAGGCGCCCTCGTACGTGCGGTGGAGTCTGGCGCACCGGCTGACAAGGCCGGCGTTGAGGCCGGCGACATCATCCTCAAGTTCGACGGCCGGTCGGTAGAAAAAGCCTCTGACCTGCCGCGCATGGTGGGTAGCGTCAAGCCCGGCACCAAGAGCACGCTGACGGTGTTTCGCCGGGGCAGCAACAAAGACTTGACCGTTGTGATTGCCGAGGTGGAGGCCGATAAACCAGTGGTCAAGGCAGCCGAGCCACCGGCCAAGCCCAAGGGTTCCAACGCGGCCCAAAGTCTGGGTTTGATGGTTACCGAAGTGACCGAAACACAGAAGTCAGAGCTGAAAATCAAAGGTGGCGTCGTGGTCGAAGCGGCGGCTGACGCAGCCGCGCGTGCGGGCGTACGCGAAGGCGACGTGATTTTGCAGGTGGCCAACACTCTGGTAACTGATTTGAAGTCGTTTGAAGCGGCCGTCGGCAAGGTCGACAAGGCCAAGCCGCTGCTGCTGCTGGTGCGCCGTGGCAACCTGGCGCAATTGGTGGTGATCCGCCCGGCGCGTTAACCGGCACCCGGGCCATTAGCCAATTACAATCGGCCACATCAAATCATCGGTGCCCGGTGGCACCGCGCAGGGCGCGCCCGACGGGATCGCGCCCTTTTTCTGTTATCCCTTCGATGAATCACATCCGAAATTTTTCCATCATCGCGCACATTGATCACGGCAAGTCGACGCTGGCCGATCGACTGATCCAGCGTTGTGGCGGTCTGCAAGCGCGTGAAATGCAAGCGCAGGTGCTCGATTCGATGGATATCGAAAAAGAGCGCGGTATCACCATCAAGGCGCAGACGGCGTCGCTGAACTACACCGCCCGCGACGGCCAAACCTACAACCTGAACCTGATCGACACCCCCGGGCATGTCGACTTTTCGTACGAAGTGAGCCGTTCGTTGTCGGCTTGTGAAGGTGCCCTGCTGGTGGTCGACGCCAGTCAGGGCGTTGAAGCGCAAACCGTGGCCAACTGTTACACCGCGCTGGACCTGGGCGTGGAAGTGGTGCCGGTACTCAACAAAATGGACCTGCCCAACGCCGACCCTGACAACGCCAAGACTGAAATTGAAGACGTCATAGGTATCGACGCGTCTGACGCGATCGCCTGTTCGGCCAAGAGTGGCATGGGTGTGGACGACATTCTCGAAGCGGTGGTGGCACGTATTCCGCCACCCAAGGGCAATCCGGCAGCACCGCTGCGCGCCATGATCATCGACAGCTGGTTTGACTCTTATGTCGGTGTGGTGATGCTGGTGCGCGTGGTCGATGGCCGCATCGCCAAAGGTGACCGCGTCCGCATGATGGCCACCGACACCAGTTATGACGTCGACAAACTCGGTGTTTTTACCCCCACTGATGTGCCGCGCGATGTGCTTCATGCCGGTGAGGTGGGTTATGTGATTGCCGGCATCCGTGAGCTGCAGGCGGCCAAAGTGGGCGACACGCTGACGTGCATCCGCCGTGCCAACGCGGCGCTGGCGCCCGCGAGCGAGCCGCTGCCAGGCTTCAAGGAAATCCAGCCGCAGGTGTTTGCCGGTCTCTACCCGACCGAGGCCAACCAATACGAAGGCCTACGCGACAGCCTGGAAAAGCTCAAGCTCAACGACGCTTCACTGCAATACGAGCCCGAGGTGTCGCAAGCGCTGGGTTTCGGTTTTCGCTGTGGCTTTCTGGGCTTGCTGCACATGGAAATCGTGCAGGAGCGTCTGGAGCGCGAATTTGATCAAGATCTCATCACTACTGCGCCGAGCGTGGTCTACCAGGTGGTGCAGGCTGATGGCACGGTCAAGATGGTGGAAAACCCGTCCAAGATGCCTGACCAGGGACGTCTGGAAGAAATCCGCGAGCCGATCGTCACCGTGCACCTGTACATGCCGCAGGAATATGTTGGCCCGGTGATGACGCTGTGCAACCAGAAGCGTGGCGTGCAGATGAACATGGCCTACAAAGGTCGCCAGGTTGTGCTCACCTACGACATGCCGCTGGGCGAGATCGTGATGGATTTCTTTGACAAACTCAAAAGCGTGTCGCGCGGCTATGCGTCGATGGAATACGAGTTCAAGGCGTACCGCACCGCCGACGTGGTCAAGGTTGATATTTTGCTCAACGGCGAAAAGGTTGACGCACTGTCGATCATCGTGCATCGCTCTCAGTCGCAATACCGCGGTCGTCAGGTGGTGGCCAAGATGCGTGAGGTCATTTCGCGCCAGATGTACGACGTGGCAATCCAGGCCGCTATTGGTGCCAACATCATCGCGCGCGAGACCATCAAGGCGCTGCGTAAGAACGTGATCGCCAAGTGCTACGGTGGCGACATTACCCGCAAGCGCAAGTTGCTTGAGAAACAAAAGGAAGGCAAGAAACGCATGAAACAGATTGGTTCGGTCGAGGTGCCACAAGAGGCTTTCCTGGCTATTTTGAAGGTGGACGCGTGATGCAGGCTTTGACTTCTTTTGTGCTGGGCGCGTTTGTCGCCTACGTTGGGGCGTGGTACTTTGGTATGGTCGAGGGCAACTTTGCGCTGTTGTTGTTTTTGGCCAGTGTCGTTACCGGTGTGTACTGGCTGGCCGAGCGGTTTTACTTTTTGCCACAACGCCGAAAAGCCGCCGCCGAGCTGGAGGCGCAGACCAAGCGCCGCAACGACGAGTTGGTCAAATTGGGTGTGGCCAAGGTGGACGTTGACCTGGCCGAGGCGAAAGGCAAACTGCTGGCGCAGCCCTGGTGGCTCGATTGGACGGCCGGGCTGTTTCCGGTGATCATTGCCGTGTTTGTATTGCGTTCGTTCTTGTTTGAGCCGTTCAAGATTCCGTCGGGCTCGATGATCCCCACACTCATGGTGGGCGACCTGATCCTGGTCAACAAGTACCACTACGGCCTGCGCCTGCCGGTGCTCAACACCAAGATCACTGCGGGTACGCCACCGCAGCGTGGGGACGTGATGGTTTTTCGCTACCCGCCCCGGCCCAGCCTGGACTACATCAAGCGGGTGGTGGGTGTGCCTGGTGACGAGGTGGCCTACCTGAACAAGCGTCTGACGATCAACGGTCAGCCGCTGGCCACCAACGCCTTGCCTGAGTTTTTTGACGAAGACACGATGCGCTATTTCAAGCAGTTTGAAGAAGACATGGGGACCGTCAAGCACAAACTGCTCAACGACGACGCCCGCCCGGCCTTTATCCCTGGCGCAGATAGCTTTGAGTTCAGAGACAATTGCCGCTACAGTGTCGAGGGTGTGGTCTGCAAGGTGCCCGCTGGCCATTACTTCATGATGGGCGACAACCGCGACAATTCGCTCGACTCACGCTACTGGGGCTTTGTGCCCGAGAAAAACATAGTTGGCAAAGCTTTTTTTGTCTGGATGAATTTTGGTAACCTCAAACGCATTGGCGCTTTCAATTGATCAGGAGAAACTTATGACGCACATTTCCAAATCAGCGCAGCGCGGCATGTCCTTGTTCAGTCTGTTGTTTGTCGGGATTGTGCTGGCGGCCTCCGGTGTCATCGTGGCACAGGTCATTCCCACGGCAATCGAGTTTCAGGCGATCAAAAAAGCGGCCAAGAAGTCTACCGAAGGCAATACCGTTGTTGAGGTAAGAAGCATTTTTGACAAGGCTGCCAGCATTGACAACATCACCTCGATCTCTGGCAAAGACATCGAAGTCACGAAAGAAAACGACAAGGTGGTGGTTAATTTCGAATACCACCGTGAAATCCACCTGGCAGGCCCGGCCTACCTGACCCTGAAATACGCCGGCAGTTCCCGTTGAGCCAGTGAAAGCACAGGTGCGCGTTTGAAGGATAGCCTGGCGGCGTTGCAACAGCGCCTGCATTACCTGTTTGCTGACCTGTCGCTGCTGACACTGGCGGTGACGCACCGCAGTTTTTCTGCCGACCACAACGAGCGACTCGAATTTCTGGGCGATTCCGTTCTGGGGCTGTGTGTGGCGCATCTCTTGTACCAGCGGTTAGGCAGTTTGCCCGAGGGCGATTTGTCCCGGGTGCGCGCCAGTCTGGTGCGTCAGGAGGCGCTGCACCCGCTGGCGGTTGAACTGGGTTTGCCCGATGTCATCCGCTTGGGCGAGGGCGAAATGCGTTCAGGTGGCCAAAAGCGCCCGTCCATTCTGGCCGATGCGGTCGAAGCTGTGATTGGCGCGGTTTACCTCGACGGTGGTTTTTCGGCGGCGCAGGCTTTGGTTGAGCGGCTCTACCACTCGGTTGCCATCAACCCCGACATGCAGGCCATTGGTAAAGACCCCAAGACTGAATTGCAGGAGTGGTTGCAAGCCCGGCGCCTGAAGCTGCCGGCCTACGTTGTTGTGGGTACCCAGGGCGCAGCACACAAGCAGACGTTTGACATTGAATGCGAGATTGCGCAGCTGGGCCTGTCCGAACGGGGCATCGGCGGGTCGCGCCGCTCTGGTGAACAAGCAGCTGCTGCTGCCATGCTGCAAACCCTCAAGTCCAGAAAGATACCGTGAAAAATTCAAAAAATATAGCTACTGACGCAGTACCAACGGGCGCGCAAGACCCAAAAGACCTTGAGGTCATGCTCGCCGGGCTGCATCGCAACATGCGCCCTGCGGGTCCCGGGCAAGCTGCAGTAGCAGGACAGCGCTGTGGTTTGATCGCCATCGTGGGCAAGCCTAACGTGGGTAAATCCACACTGCTCAACGCGCTGGTCGGGCAAAAGATCAGCATCACCTCGCGCAAGGCGCAAACCACCCGCCACCGTATTACCGGCATGCATACCGTGGGGGCCACACAGTTTGTGTTTGTTGACACGCCCGGCTTCCAGACGCTGCACGGCAACGCCCTGAACAAGTCGCTCAACAAGACCGTGGTCGGCGCGGTCGCAGATGTGGATTTGATTCTTTTTGTGGTGGAGGCGGGCAGTTTCACACCGGCCGACGCACGCGTACTGCAGCTCTTGGGCAAGGGCATCCCGACGCTGCTGATTGCCAATAAGCTCGACAACGTGCACCGCCGTGGCGACATTGCACCCTGGTTGCAAGACATGCAGGGCAAGCATGCCTTTGCCGAGTTTGTGCCGATGTCAGCCAAGAACGCCAAAGACATCGAACGCCTGCTCGACATCTGCGCCAAGTACCTGCCCGAGCAAGCCTGGTGGTACGCCGCCGATGAGCTCACCGACCGCAGTGAGCGCTTCATGGCCGCCGAGATGGTGCGCGAAAAACTGTTCCGCCTCACGGGCGACGAGTTGCCCTACACCTCCACCGTGGTGATCGACAAGTTTGACGAAGAAGCACCGCAAAAAAAAGGTCAGAAACGTCTGTTGCGCATTGCCGCCACCATTGTGGTGGAGCGCGACGGCCACAAGGCCATGGTGATTGGCGACAAGGGCGAGCGCATCAAGCGCATCGGCATGGAAACCCGCGTGGAGCTTGAAAAACTGCTCGACTGCAAGGTGTTCATTGAGATGTGGGTCAAAGTGCGTTCCGGCTGGGCCGACGACGAGGCGCGGGTGCGCTCGTTTGGCTATGAGTAGATTTTTGGCGTTTCGCGCCTTGCAACTGTAACTTACGCTTACAACTTGCCAGACGTTGATGCCGCGTTTGTCTTTTACACTTGTTCCATTGCAGCACAGAGGCGCGTTGGATTGAGGTGAAGCCCGGCCTGCAGTGTGCAGGCAGCCCCGTTGTTTTGAGCTTCTAACCCACGACCTCCATGACCGATTCACCCCTTGCTGAGCTTTTCCAAAGCCACTTTGATATTGTTCCTGCCGACCAGGAACACATGCTCGACAAGGTGTTTCGCATCCGCCATCAGGTGTATTGCGAGGAGCTGGGTTTCGAGCAGCGCCGGGACGACCATCTCGAACATGACGAGTTCGACCACAGTGCCATCCATTGTCTTTTGCGTCACAAGGGCAGCCAATCTTATGTGGGCTGTGTACGCCTGATTTTGGCTGACCAAAGCACGCCCAATCAACGATTTCCATTCGAGAAAGTGTGTGGCCAATCGCTTGACTGGACCTTTGACGCCGCAGCGGGCACTGGTCGCAAGCGCTACGGTGAAATCTCGCGGCTGGCCATCGCCGGTGAGTTTCGCCGGCGTCGCACGGTTGCGTGCCCGGCGCAAGAGCGGCGCCGCGACGCTGAATCTGACAGTGACGACACCCGCAAGCTCTTTCCTTCGGTGGCACTGGGGCTGTATCTGGCCATCACCGCCATGGGCCTGAACCAAGGCCTTGACGGCGTGTTCGCCATGATGGAGCCGCGCCTGGCGCGCCAGTTGCGCCGCTTTGGCATTCATTTTGAGCAGGTAGGGCAGCCTGTGGCGCACCGCGGGACCCGCGTACCGTACTTCATCAGCCGTAGTGCGTTGCTGGACAACCTGAAGGTCGATTGCCGCGCGTTGCTCGGCAAAATCCAGACCCGTTTGAATCCGACTGGCTTGCAATTTGCCTGAACTGCTGGAGGACGAGTCCCAGTCGTGTGGGAGAGATGTTGGGTCGAAGCCGGTACACGGTTCTTGCTGAATCAGCCGGGTGGTGCGCTTTGCTACGTGTCCCCCGGCCTGCGGCCTCCTCCTTGACCTGCGCAAAGCGCATCGCCCGACGGATTCGACAAAGCTGTGGGTGGGCTGACAGGGGAATTCATGAATGGCCGGATACCGAGGAGGTTTGCTGCACAGTGATTGTGCTCGGCGCGAATGGTTTGCCACTCAATCATTCAGTCGCCGTGCCGGGTTTGACCCGAAGCCTTGGTTCCCGTCATGGCGCATCAGTTTGATTCCTTTACCGATGAGTTCGGGCTTGTCAAATGCACGAAAATCCGCAACTGAACCCATTTCTCAAAATATCCTCTGATGACTGACACCACGCAAACCCCCGCGGCTCCCGCATTGCCCGACCGTCTGTCGACCGACCCGCGCAGCCCCCACCATGTGGCTGCCGTGTTCGAGCGCGACATTGGCATCCATTTCAACGGCAAGGAACTCACCAACGTCGAGGAATACTGCATCAGCGAAGGCTGGGTCAAAGTGCCTGCCGGCAAGACGCGCGACCGCAAGGGCAACCCGCTCTTGATCAAGTTAAAAGGCAAGGTCGAAGCGTTTTACAAGTGATGCCTGGCAACCGTGGCCACGCACCGTATTTCTGCTGAGCCAGCGTATGTGCTACACCGCTACGACTGGAGCGAGTCGAGCCTGATTCTGGAGGTATTCACCCGCCACCACGGTCGCATCGCACTGGTGGCCAAGGGCGTCAAGCGGCCCAGCTCCAGTTTTCGCCCCATCTTGTTGCCGCTGCAACCGCTGCACCTGGCCTTTGGTGGCGATGGCGAAATCAAAACCCTCAAAGCTGCTGAATGGCAAGGCGGCCACGTCATGCCCACGGGTGAGGCGCTGATGTCAGGCTACTACCTCAACGAGTTGCTGTTGAACCTGCTGGCGCGCGAAGACCCGCACCCACGCCTGTTTGACTTGTATGCCAGCGTGGTGCAGGTGATTTCCAGCGAGCACGGTGAGGTGCTCGAGTCGGCCTTGCGTGCGTTTGAATTGCTGCTGCTGCGCGAGATCGGCCTGCTGCCGCAGCTTGATGCCCAGACCATGACGCTTTTGGCCTTGCACCCCGATGCGCGCTACAGCCTGGTGCCAGAAGGCGGCTTGCGCCTTGCAAACGCTGCCGATCGTGCTACGTTAAGCGGAGCGAAGTGGATGGCGCTCCAAGAGGTGTTGGGGGGACGTGAGGTGTTCACCGACGTCCTGCGCGCCTGCGCCACAGCCGCCGCCGAGCTCAAGCCGCAGCTGCGCACGCTGCTCAATTACCATTGCGGGGTCAGCGCGCTGCGCACCCGCCAGGTCATGATTGACCTGCAAAACATGTGAAACAACGGGTGCGACCTCGCTGTTTGCCGATTTTTTGGAGCGCCATCGTGAACCTGACGAACCCCAGCACCGCCTTGTCGGTCAACCTCAACAAGGTGGCCACCATCCGCAACACGCGCCACCTGGGCATTCCAAGCCTGACGCGCGCAGCCACGCTGTGTCTGCAGGCCGGTGCGCACGGCATCACCGTGCATCCACGCCCAGACGAGCGGCATATTCGTGGTCGCGATGTGACCGAGCTGGCCTCGCTACTGCAGGCCTGGCCCGATCGTGAATTCAACATCGAGGGCAACCCGTTTCACAACCTGCTGGACGTGGTGGGCCAGTTGGTGGCGGCCAAGCTGCCGGTGCATCAGGTGACGTTTGTGCCCGATTCCGAGGGCCAGTTCACCAGCGATCATGGTTGGAGTTTTCCGGCGGATGCGGCGCGGCTGAAACCCTTGATCGACCAGGTGCACGCCTGGGGCTTGCGCGTCAGCCTGTTCATGGATGCCGAGCCCGCGCCCATGGCTGCGGCCAAAGCGGTGGGTGCCGACCGGGTTGAGCTGTACACCGAACCCTACGCCGCTGCCTGGGGCACGCCAGACCAGCCACATCAGCTGGCGCGCTTTGCCCAAGCGGCGCAGGCGGCGCTGGACGCGGGTCTGCAGATCAACGCCGGGCACGACCTGAACCGCGACAACCTGACAGCGTTCATCGCGCAGGTGCCGGCGGTGAGCGAAGTGTCGATTGGCCACGCGCTGATTGCCGACGCACTCGAATTGGGCTACGCGGCAACTGTCCAAGACTACCTGCGCTGCATTTCGCTCGGTGGCCATTTGCCGTATGTGGGTTAAATGATCTACGGCATTGGCACCGACATCTGCGACGTGCGGCGTATTCGCGCCAGCCTGGCGCGGCACGGCGAGCGCTTTGCGCAAAAAATCCTGAGCGACGGCGAGCTGGCCACCTGGCACACGCGCAGCCAACGCTGGCCCGAGCGCGGCGTGCGTTACCTGGCCACACGCTTCAGCGCCAAAGAGGCTTTCAGCAAAGCCATTGGCTTGGGGCTGCGCCTGCCGATGACCTGGCGCGCCTGCGAGGTGGGCAAGCTGCCCAGCGGCCAGCCAGTGATCGTGCTGCACGGCGCGCTGAAAGACTGGTTTGAAGCCAAACACTTGAGCGCCCATCTCAGTGTCACCGACGAGAGTGATTACGCAGCCAGTTTTTGCGTTGTCGAAGTTATTGATAAAAATGACCTCTAGCCCTTATAAATAAAGCGCAAGCAGCTATATAAATCATAGTGTTTAACAAAGGTTTCTCATGTCTCAACACGCCCCCCTGATCATTGACATTGCCACAACCAAGCTGACCAAAGTCGACAAAAAGCGCTTACAGCACCCTTTGGTGGGCGGGCTGATTTTGTTTGCCCGCAACTTCACCGACCGCGCGCAACTCACCGCGCTGTGTCGCAGCATCAAGAGGCTGCGGCCCGGCTTGCTGATTGCGGTCGACCACGAAGGCGGGCGCGTGCAGCGCTTCAAGACCGACGGCTTTACCCACTTGCCGCCGATGCGCGCGCTGGGTGCGCTGTGGCAGCACGACGGCAAGGGCATGGCTGGCGAGGGTGCGCTGCAGGCCAGCGCTGCGGCCACCGCCTGCGGCTACGTGCTGGGGGCCGAGCTGCGCGCCTGTGGTGTCGACTTGAGCTTTACCCCGGTGTTGGACCTGGACTGGGGCGAAAGCAGTGTCATCGGCGACCGCGCTTTTGCGGCCGACGCGCGCGTCGTCAGCGTGCTGGCCAAGAGCCTGATGCACGGTTTGCTGCAAAGCGGCATGGCCAACTGCGGTAAACACTTTCCGGGGCACGGGTTTGTCAGGGCTGATTCACACACCGACATTCCGGTGGACAAGCGCAGCCTGAAAGCCATCCTCGCCGACGACGCGGCGCCGTACCGCTGGTTGGGCACAGCGCTGGCTGGCGTCATGCCAGCGCACGTGATCTACCCCAAGGTCGACTCAAGGGCTGCGTGTTTTTCGCAGCGCTGGCTGATTGATGTCCTGCGCTGCCAACTGCGCTTTGCTGGCGCCGTGTTCAGCGACGATTTATCCATGGCCGCTGCCCGCGTGTTGGATGGCCAGCCGGTCAGCACCACGCAGGCGGCAGTGGCGGCGCTGAACGCCGGTTGCGACCTGGTGCTGCTGTGCAACCAGTCGCTGGGCGACGGGGCCGGGGTGGATGCGCTGATCGACGGCTTGACCGAGGCCCAGCTCAAAGGCCAATGGCAACCACTGGAGGCCAGTGAACAACGTCGTCTGGACTTGCTGCCCAAAGCTGCGGCCACGCCGTGGGACGCGCTGATGGTGCAGCCGCAGTACATGCAGGCGCTGGACTTGCTACCGTAAAGGCCGTGCTTTCTCAGGGCGAACGGTGCAGGCGCGGTGCCGACAGCGCGGCGATCATGTCGGTGGTGGCAGCGTCGACGTTGGGGTGCGCCTGCAACAGCCGCGCGCTGGTGAGCAGTTTGCGCAAATCCTGCAAATCTTTCACCGTGGGCGCGACCTTGATCTGCGCGATGGCGGCGGTGCTGTTGCCGCCTTTGATCAGCCCCAGCACTTTCGGTGCCCAAACGCTTGGACGTGACATGTCGCATTCCTTTTTAAACTTGCGGGCCATTTTGGCACATCACCCTGAAAAATCAAGCGCAAGCAGCTATCATTAAAATAGTAATCAAGTCACAGAATCATGAAATCAAAACTGCTCAGCAGCGGCCTGGTCTACAGTACCGACAGCGGCCGCATGTGCCCTGATTGCCGCCAACCGGTGGCCGCCTGCCAGTGCAAGGCGGCGGCGCCCCGGCCTGTGGGCGACGGCTTGGTGCGCGTGTCGCGCGAGACCAAGGGCCGTGCTGGCAAAGGCGTTACGTTGGTCAAGGGCCTGGCGCTGGACGATGCGGCGCTGAACGCCCTGGGCAAGCAGCTCAAAACCGCCTGTGGCTCGGGCGGCACGGTCAAAGACGGCGTCATCGAAGTGCAGGGCGACCACTGTGCGCGTGTCATGGCGCTGCTGCAAGCGCAAGGCCACAAGGCCAAGCGCGCTGGCGGCTAAACGGAACAAGGCACAAGCATGAACCCCGACGACCTGCAATTGCTGGTAACGCGCACCATGCCCTTTGGCAAACACAAGGGCTGCCTCATTGCCGACTTGCCCGGCAACTACCTGCGCTGGTTTGCCCGCGAGGGCGTGCCCAAAGGAGAGATTGGCCGCCTGCTGGCGCTGATGAACGAGATTGACCACAACGGGTTGAACGATCTGCTCAAGCCCTTGCGCACTTGTTTGTAGGTTGGATTTCAGTCAGACGAGCTCGCGCGTTGTCTGGGTTTGGCCGCTCAGACTGGGAGTTTGCGGGCCAGCAAGCGCCGCAATAACGTGTTGATCTGACTGTGCAGGCTGACGGTGAGCACACCGAGCAAGACCACGGCGGCGCCGACAACAAAGCGTAATTCCAGCGGTTCGTCGAGGAGCAACGCACCCAGCACCACACCCAGCACCGGGGTCAGAAAGGTAAACACCCCCAGGCGCGACGCCAGGTAGTGGCGTAGCAGCCAGAACCACGCCAGCAGGCTGGCAAACGACATGAACAGCGTCTGGTAGGCCAGGCTGGCCCAGACCAGCGGGGTTGGCGTGAAAGCCATTTGCCCCATCAGCGCCGCTGCTGGCAGCAGCACGACAAAGGCCCCACCGAGCTGGTAGAGCAACGTCTGGTTGGGCGCGGTGGTCGACAGGATCGTGGCGCGGATCGCCACCGTGGTGGCACCCCAGGCGGCACCGCCGGCCAGCGCCAGCAAGTCGCCCCACAGCGACACCTGCTTGCTGTTGTCTACCTCGGCGCCCAAAAAAGCATAGGCCACGCCGGCAAACGCCAGTGCCACACCGCCCCACTGCGTCAGTGACAGCCGCTCGGCGGGCAGCTTCAGATGCAAGCCAATGGCGGCAAAAATCGGCGAGGTGTAAAGAAACACCACCGTGTGCCCGGCGCTGGTGTGGCGCAAGGCCTCGGCAACAAACAGGTATTCCAGCGCAAACAGCGCGCCCACCAACAGCCCGGCGCGCCAGCCACGCCAGTCAAAGTGTTCCCGACGCCAACGCATCAACAGCGTGACCAACACAAACGCGAGACCTGAGCGCACGGCGATCTGTAGCACGGGCGCCATGAGGTCACCGACGAGCTTGATGGCAATCTGCTGCAGGCTCCAGATGACACACAGCACCAGCATCAGCGATGTGGCCAGGGTGTCGAGCGGTTTTCTGTGGTCCATGGGCTGGGTCAGCGTGGTGCGGTGGCGTCATTGTGCCAAACAAGGTTCGACAGCCCCGCGTAGCGCAAGCTGCGCCACAATAGCACGCCATGACCGCAAGCCCCTCGCATTCTCCACCCCTGGCTGAGCGCCTGCGCCCGAAGACGCTGGGCGCCGTGGTGGGCCAGCAGCATTTGCTTGGCGAGGGCATGGCGCTGCGGCTGGCGTTTGAATCAGGGCAGCCGCACAGTTGTATTTTTTGGGGCCCGCCAGGCACCGGGAAAACCACCATCGCCCGCCTGATGGCCGATGCGTTTGACGCCCAGTTCATCACCATCAGCGCGGTGTTGGGCGGTGTCAAGGAGATTCGCGACGCGGTCGAACGCGCGCAGTTGGCGCAAGCCCAGGGCCGCCAGACGCTGGTGTTTGTCGACGAGGTGCACCGCTTCAACAAGAGCCAGCAGGACGCGTTTTTGCCACATGTGGAAAGTGGCTTGTTCACCTTTGTGGGCGCCACCACCGAGAACCCGTCGTTTGAGGTGAACTCGGCGCTGCTGTCACGCGCGGCGGTCTACGTGCTGCAGGCTTTGACTCCTGAAGATTTAATGAAAATTGTGGCATCAGCCCAGAATATACAAGCGCTTCCAGCTATTGAAGATGTAGCAATTGAACGCTTGGTGGCCTATGCCGACGGCGATGCCCGCCGCCTGCTCAACACGCTGGAGACACTGGCTGTTGCAGCACAGCAGGAGCAGCGCGCCGAGATCACCGACGTGTGGCTGCTCAAGGTGCTGGGGCAGCAGCTGCGCCGCTACGACAAGGGTGGCGAGCAGTTTTATGACACCATTTCTGCCCTGCACAAAAGCGTGCGCGGGAGTGACCCGGACGCGGCGCTGTATTGGCTGGTGCGTATGCTCGACGGTGGTGCCGACCCCAAATACATGGCACGCCGATTGATCCGCATGGCCAGCGAGGACATTGGCCTGGCCGACCCGCGGGCGCTGCGCCTGGCACTGGATGCGGCCGAGGTGTACCAGCGTCTGGGCACGCCCGAAGGCGAGCTGGCGCTGGCCGAATGCGTGCTCTATCTGGCCGTGGCACCCAAAAGCAACGCAGTCTACAAAGCCTTCAACGAGGCCAAGGCGTTCGTCAAGAAAGACGGCACACGGCCCGTGCCCCCACACCTGCGCAACGCGCCCTCCCGTCTGATGAAATCGCTGGACTACGGCAAGGGTTACCGCTATGCGCACGACGAGGACGGCGGTTTTGCCGCGGGTGAGCGCTACCTGCCCGAGGGCATGGCCGAGCCCGGGTTTTACCGGCCGGTGGATCGTGGCCTGGAAATCAAGATTGCCGGGAAGCTGCGCCAGCTCAAGGCGCGCAACGATCAAGCGCGCTGATATTTGGTAAGCGTTGCTAATGGTTTGCTGTTTCAAGGGTAAACCCGCAAACGGCTCGCAAAGCGTGTGACAGAGCGGTGACTACAATCGCGTCCGCTTGCCCGTCAGGAATGAGAATTCCTGGCAGGTTTTTTGCTAGTTCAAGCTGACAGTACCCCAAGCTGTTGACGGGTAACCCCGGCAGGGCACCGGTTCACCACGAACTGAACCGGTGTGCGGCTGACAATCGGAGAAGAATCTATGGATATCTTTCTACAGCAGATCATCAATGGTCTGGTGTTGGGGAGCATGTATGCGTTGGTCGCCCTGGGTTACACCATGGTTTACGGCATTATTGGCCTGATCAACTTTGCCCACGGCGAGGTGTTGATGGTCGGTGCCCTGACCAGTTGGACCATCATCGGCTGGATGCAGGAAGCGATGCCTGGCGCACCAGGATGGCTCATTTTGCTGGTCTCGCTGGTTATTGCCTGCGTGGTCGCCGCAGCGCTGAATTTCACGATCGAAAAACTGGCTTACCGGCCGCTGCGCAACAGCCCGCGCCTGGCGCCGCTGATTACTGCCATCGGCATGTCGATCCTGCTGCAGACGCTGGCCATGATCATCTGGAAGCCCAACTACAAGCCCTTTCCCAATTTGTTGCCAAGTGTGCCGTACGAAGTGGCAGGTGCCGTCATCACCCTCACACAGATCATGATTCTGGGCATGACGGCGATGTCGCTGGCCATTTTGATGTGGCTGGTCAATTACACCCGGCTCGGCCGTGCCATGCGTGCGACCGCCGAGAACCCGCGCGTGGCTGCGCTGATGGGTGTCAAACCCGATTTGGTGATCTCTGCCACCTTCATCATCGGCGCGATGCTGGCAGCCATTGCCGGCATTATGTGGGCGGCCAACTACGGCACGGTACAGCACACCATGGGCTTTTTACCTGGCCTGAAAGCCTTTACCGCGGCGGTGTTTGGCGGTATTGGCAACCTGGCCGGCGCCGTGGTCGGTGGCATTGCGCTGGGCATCATTGAGTCTCTTGGCGCGGGCTACATCGGCCCGCTCACCGGTGGCGTTCTGGGCAGCCACTACTCGGACATTTTTGCCTTTATCGTGCTCATCATCGTGCTGACGCTGCGGCCGTCGGGCCTTTTGGGTGAGCGGGTGGCCGACCGGGCCTAAGGAGAAGCCGGATGAAACAAAAACAAATCATCGTTTTTCTGCTGGCAGCCGCCGGGCTGTTGATCTTGCCGATCATTTTGCAGGGCTTTGGTAACGCCTGGGTGCGCATTGCCGACTTTGCCTTGCTCTATGTTTTGTTGGCGCTGGGTCTGAATATTGTGGTTGGCTACGCTGGTCTGCTTGATTTGGGCTACGTCGCTTTTTTTGCCATTGGCGCCTATATGTACGGTTTGCTGGCTTCGCCCCACCTGACAGAGAATTTTGCGGCGATCGCAGCGATGTTCCCCGATGGCCTGCATCTGCCGATCTGGCTGGTGATTCCGGCGTCGGCGGGGTTGGCTGCATTCTTTGGCGTGTTGCTGGGTGCGCCCACGCTGCGGCTGCGCGGCGACTACCTGGCCATCGTGACGTTGGGCTTTGGCGAAATCATCCGTGTGTTCATGAACAACCTGGATCACCCGGTCAACATCACCAATGGGCCCAAAGGCATGGGTGAGATTGATTCGCTCTCGTTTTTTGGCGTGAGCTTTGGCAAGACGCTGGATGTTGGTGGCTTTGAACTGCCCTCGGTCACGCTGTACTACTACCTGTTTCTGGTACTGGTGGTGTTCAGCGTGATCATTTCGCACCGCTTGCAGTATTCGCGTGTGGGTCGTGCCTGGATGGCCATCCGTGAGGACGAAATCGCCGCCAAGGCGATGGGCATCAACACGCGCAACCTGAAACTGCTGGCGTTTGGCATGGGTGCCACGTTCGGTGGTGTTGCCGGCGCGATGTTCGCGTCGTTCCAGGGTTTCATCTCGCCCGAATCGTTTGCGTTGATGGAATCGATCATGATCGTGTCGATGGTGGTTCTCGGGGGCATCGGTCATCTGCCTGGGGTGATCCTTGGCGCAGTCGTCTTGTCGGCCTTGCCCGAGGTGTTGCGCTACGTGGCTGCGCCGTTACAAAGCATGACCGGTGGGCGTCTGGATGCATCGATTCTGCGCCAGTTGCTGATTGCCCTGGCCATGATCGCTGTCATGCTGTTGCGCCCGCGTGGTTTGTGGCCCTCGCCCGAGCATGGCAAGTCACTGCCCAATGTCAAGGCCTGAGGCTGTTGGCGCGACGCACTGAAGGAACCAAAACCATGACAGATACAGTTCTCAACGTCTCGGGGGTGTCCAAGCGCTTTGGCGGCTTGCAGGCCTTGAGCGACGTGGGCATCCAGATCAAGCGAGGCCAGGTCTACGGGCTGATTGGCCCCAACGGCGCTGGCAAGACCACTTTTTTCAACGTGCTCACGGGTTTGTACACGCCTGACACCGGTACCTTTGAATTGGCTGGCAAGCCGTACCAACCCACGGCAGTGCACGAAGTCGCCAAAGCCGGCATTGCCCGCACTTTCCAGAATATCCGCCTGTTCGCGGAGATGACCGCGGTCGAAAACGTGATGGTCGGGCGCCACGTGCGCACCCACTCGGGCTTGTTCGGGGCGGTGTTTCGTCTACCCGGTTTTGTCGCCGAAGAGGCGGCCATCGCCAGCCGCGCGCAAGAATTGCTGGATTACGTCGGCATCGGTCATTTGACCGACTTCAAGGCGCGCACCTTGAGCTACGGCGACCAGCGTCGCCTGGAAATTGCCCGCGCCTTGGCAACCGACCCACAGTTGATTGCGCTGGACGAACCCGCCGCCGGCATGAACAGTACCGAGAAGGTGATGTTGCGCGAGCTCATTGATAAGATCCGCAACGACAACCGCACCATTTTGCTGATTGAGCACGACGTGAAATTGGTGATGGGCTTGTGCGACCGGGTGACAGTGCTTGATTACGGCAAGCAAATCGCCGAAGGCACGCCGGCCGACGTGCAACGCAACGACAAAGTGATTGAAGCTTATCTGGGCACCGGAGGACACTGACCATGGCGCAAGTATTGTTGAAGGTAAAAGCGCTCAAGGTCGCCTACGGCGGCATCCAGGCGGTCAAAGGCATTGATTTCGAGGTGCAAGAGGGTGAATTGGTGTCGCTCATCGGCTCCAATGGGGCTGGTAAGACCACCACCATGAAGGCCATTACCGGTTCGCTGCCGATCAACGACGGTGACATTGAGTACATGGGCCGCAGCATTCGTGGCCAGGGGCCGTGGGATCTGGTCAGGCAAGGCCTGGCGATGGTGCCCGAAGGCCGCGGTATTTTTACCCGCATGACCATCATGGAAAACCTGCTGATGGGGGCCTATGTGCGCAACGACAAGGCCGAGATCGTGCGTGATCTGGACAAGGTGTTTGGCATTTTTCCGCGCTTGCAGGAGCGCAAGGACCAGTTGGCTGGCACCTTGAGCGGGGGCGAACAGCAGATGCTGGCCATGGGCCGCGCGCTGCTCAGCCGTCCCAAGGTGTTGTTGCTCGACGAGCCGTCTATGGGGCTGGCGCCGATCATGGTTGACAAGATTTTCGAGGTGGTGCGCGACGTGTACGCGCAAGGTGTGACGATTTTGCTGGTCGAGCAAAACGCCAGCCGTGCCCTGGGCATTGCCGACCGGGGCTACGTCATGGATTCTGGCTTGATCACCATGTCGGGCGACGCCAAGACGATGCTCAATGATCCCAAGGTGCGGGCTGCATACCTAGGAGAGTAAAAGGGTTTTTACCAATAAGTTGATCTGGCTCAAGGTCTTGGGTGTTGTGGTGCGGCAAAGTTCGCACCATGTTTTCAGTCAATACCATCGATCCGTCAGCCCAGGAGCAAAGTATTGCCCGTGGCCAGATTTTGCAGCAACGTGGCGTCGACACCCGGCGTGTCAGTTACATCGAGTCAGGTCGTGTTGCGCTGGGTGTGATGGAAGCCGGCGTGATGGAACACCAGATTGGTGTGCTCGAAGGCCCCTGCTGGCTTGACGCCAGTTCGGTGGTGCTGGGTTTGCCCCACCTGGTGGACGCGGTGGCAGACTCTCCGGTGCAACTGCGCGCCGTGGCCACCCGCGATTTTCGCAAGGCCATTGCCAATTTGTCTGAATCGGCACAAGCGGTGCTGAACGATGTGGCCATGGCACACCGGCGCCAGACCGAATTCGCCGTCAGCCGGCTCGCCAAAGACGCTGAAGCGCGCTGCGCCGAATGGTTGCTCAGTCACGCACAAGCCTGCGATGAAGGTCTGATGTCGGTCGAATTGCACCAACGCAAACGCAGTATTGCCGCCCAGTTGGGCATCGCACCCGAGACCTTTTCGCGCGTGTTGCGCCATTTGCGCGAACAAAGTCTTATCAGCGGCTCTGGCCGGGTGCTCAACCTGGTTGACCCGAGCGGCCTGCGTTCGTTGGCCGGCGTTTAGCTGCCTTCCCCTTCCCTTTCTGTTGCTGCCGCCTTGACCAGACCATCTGGCAGCGTGATTTTGCGTGGCGGGAACAGCGTGGGATGGGGAACTTCATGGAAAATAGCGCCTGCGTCGCTTCTTCATTTTCTGACCTCCCCATGACCATCGCCCGTCTGCAACTTGCCGGCATCACCAAGCGTTACCCGAGCGTGGTCGCCTGCAGTGATGTGGCGCTGACGGTGATGCCTGGTCAGATTCACGCCGTGCTTGGTGAAAACGGTGCGGGTAAATCGACGCTGATGAAAATCATCTATGGCGCCGTCAAGCCCGACGAGGGCACGGTCATATTCAACGGGCAGCCTGTGCACATCAGTAACCCCCAGGAGGCGCGCGCATGGGGCATCAGCATGGTGTTTCAGCATTTCAGTTTGTTTGACACGCTGACCGTGGCTGAGAATGTTTGGCTGGGCTTGGACAAGTCACTGAGCCTGCGTGAGGTGACACGCAGCATTGAACAAAAAGCCGCCGAGTACGGGCTCGCTCTGGACGCCACACGGCCGGTGCACACCCTCAGCGTCGGCGAAATGCAGCGCGTGGAGATCATCCGTGCCTTGCTGACCAACCCGCAATTGCTGATTCTGGACGAGCCCACCTCTGTGCTGACACCGCAAGCGGTCGAAAAGCTCTTTGTCGTCCTGAACAAACTCGCTAGCGAAGGCTGCAGCATCCTCTACATCAGCCACAAGCTGCATGAAATCCGTGCACTGTGTTCCGCCTGTACCGTCTTGCGCGCTGGGCGCGTGACCGGTGTGTGCAATCCGGCGCAAGAGAGCAACGCCTCTCTGTCGCGGTTGATGATTGGCGCCGAGCCGCCGCAATTGGTGCACCGGGCACAGCAGCCGGGAGAGCGCTTGTTGCAGGTGCGCCATTTGACGCTGGCGCGCGAAGACCAGTTTGGTGTGGACTTGCAAGACATCAGCTTTGACGTGCGCTGTGGCGAGGTGGTGGGCATTGCCGGCGTCTCGGGCAACGGCCAGAAAGAGTTGCTCTGCGCCTTGTCAGGCGAAGACCGGCGGGCACCGGCGGGGTCGGTGCAGATCGGGCCGGTTGACGTGTCACGCCAGCATCCGGGCCAGCGGCGGGCTTTGGGCTTGCACTTCGTGCCCGAAGAGCGCTTGGGTCGTGGTGCTGTGCCCACGCTGTCCCTCGCGCACAACCTGTTGTTAACTCGCGGTGAAGCCATCGCCTGGCCCCGGCTGGCCGGTGGCTGGATCCGCGCCAAAGCGCTTGAGCGTCAAGCCGCAGACATCATTGCGCGGTTCCAGGTCAAGGCCAGTGGCGCGCGTGCGCTAGCGCGCTCGCTCTCGGGTGGCAACCTGCAAAAGTTCATTGTCGGGCGCGAGATGGATGCCAACCCCAAGCTCTTCATCGTCTCGCAACCGACCTGGGGCGTTGACGTTGGCGCGGCAGCGCAGATTCGCGCCGAGTTGCTGGCCCTGCGCGACGCCGGTTGTGCAGTGCTGGTCGTCAGTGAGGAACTTGACGAACTGTTTGAAGTGTGTGACCGCCTGCATGTGATGGCGCGCGGGGCGCTATCGCCGTCGATTTCCACAGCCCAAGCCAGCGTCGAAAAGCTCGGCGAGTGGATGAGCGGCTTGTGGGACCCTGAGTTGCAGGCGCATCTGGCGCAGATGGCACAGACCCAACCGGACACGGTCGATGCCCAGGCTTGAAGCGCGCGCCGAGCCGTCGGTACTGTGGACGTACGCGTCGCCGTTGCTGGCGCTGGTGCTGACCGTGTTGCTGGGGACACTGATGTTTGCCGCGCTGGGCAAAGACCCGGTCAAGGGCCTGTCGATGTTTTTCTGGTTACCAATCAACAGCGCTTACGCCTGGGGCGAACTGCTGGTCAAGGCCTCGCCCTTGTTGTTGATCGCCTTGGGGCTGGCGGTGTGCTTTCGCTCCAATGTGTGGAACATTGGCGCCGAGGGGCAATACATTTTTGGTGCGATTTTTGCCGCCGGTGTGGCATTGACGGCCGACGCCAACAGCAGTGGCTGGATCGTGCTGCCGATTCTGCTGGCTGGTGTGCTGGGTGGCATGGTGTGGGCGGCGCTTACCGCGCTGCTGCGCGAGCGCTTTCACGCCAATGAAATCCTCGTCAGCCTGATGCTGGTGTACGTAGCGGTGCAGGTGCTGAGCTACCTGGTGGGGGGGCCGTGGAAAGACCCGTTGGGGTTCAACTTTCCGCAGACCAAGAATTTTGACGCGATCACCCAGGTGCCGCGCCTGTTTGCGGGTTCGCGCGTGAGCATTGGCGCGCTCGTCGCCTTGCTGGGTGTGGCGCTGCTGTGGGTGTTTCTGTTTCGCACCCGTGCTGGGTTTTCGTTGCAGGTGGGCGGTCTGGCGCCAGCGGCGGCGCGTTACGCGGGTTTTTCTTCCAGCCGGGCGTTGTGGTCTGCGCTGCTGATTTCGGGTGGCTGTGCTGGTTTGGCCGGCGCGCTGGAAGTGGCCGGACCGATCGGCCAGCTCACCATCTATTTACCCGCGGGCTACGGCTTTGCAGCCATCATTGTGGCCTTTGTCGGGCGCTTGCACCCGGTGGGCATGGTGTTTTCTGCCTTACTGATGAGCATGTTTTACATCGGTGGTGAGTTGGCGCAGTCGCGCCTGGGGCTGACCAAGTCGCTCACCGGGGTATTTCAGGGGCTGTTGTTGTTTTGCCTGCTGGCCTGCGACACGCTGGTCAATTACCGTTTGAAGTGGGGCAAGTGATGCAAGAGTACGCCCTGTTGTTGGCTTCTGCTCTCAACGCCGGTACGGTGCTGGCGTTGGCGGCGCTGGGCTTATTGATCAACGAAAAGGTTGGCATCGTCAATCTGGGCGCCGAAGGCATGATGCTGTGCGCTGCGATAGCAGGCTATGCCACGGTCGTGTTGACCGGCTCGGACGCTCTTGGTTTTATAGCTGGTGCCGCAAGTGGCGCCTGCCTTGCGGCCATTTTTGGCTTGTTGGTGATCTGGCTCAACACCAACCAGTATGCTACCGGTCTGGCGCTCACACTGTTTGGCACCGGTTTCTCGGCGTTTGTCGGCGCCGGGTTTGTGCAGGCCAGAATTTCCGAGCGGCTGCCGTTCGCTGTGCCGGGCCTGGCCGATATTCCCTTGCTCGGGCCTGCCTTGTTTCGGCACCACCCGCTGGTCTATGCCACGATTGGGTTGGCGCTGGCATTGATCTGGTTTTTGTATCGCACACGCAGCGGCCTGATCCTGCGCAGCGTGGGTGAGAGCCCCGAGTCGGCGCACGCGCTGGGTTACCCGGTGCGGCGCATCCGGCTGCTGGCTGTGGTGGTGGGGGGCGCGTTGTGTGGGCTGGCTGGGGCTTACCTGTCGATTATCTACACGCCGCTGTGGGTCGAGGGTATGGTCGCTGGCAAAGGCTGGATTGCGTTGGCGCTGACCACGTTTGCCACTTGGCGGCCAGCCCGAGTGCTGTTGGGGGCCTACCTGTTTGGTGGCGTTACCATGTTGCAGTTCCACCTGCAGGGCGCGGGTGTCGATGTGCCCAGCCAGGTTTTGAGCATGCTGCCGTACCTGGCTACCATCGTTGTTCTGGCGCTGATTTCACGCAACCCGGCCTGGATTCGCATCAACATGCCCGCCAGTCTGGGCAAGCCGTTTTATCCGGGTAGCTGAGGCTCGCATTTCAAGATGGTACAGGGAAATACCACAGCGCCTGTCCTGTTGTCGCGATTCACGATAAATGATGCATCAGCCGGGCAAAGCGCATCGCCCGACTGATTCGTCGCGGTTGTGGGCCGGCTGGCAGGGGAATTTCACGACCACACCTCACTTCGAATCGCACCCAGAGCTGAATCTGCCCCTGTACAACACCGATAATTCACTTTTTTCTTCAAACCCCGTCGTAACCAACCTTTATCAAGGACTTGAAATGACTGACCTGCAAAAACGTTCGCTCCTGAAAATCGCAGCCCTGACCGCTGTTGCCTCTGCCGCGCTGGTCGGCTGTGGCAAAAAGGAAGAAGCGGCTCCCGCCCCCGCGCCCGCGCCAGTGGCCGCGGCGCCGGCCAAGCCTGCACCGCTGAAAATCGCCTTTGCCTACGTTGGCCCGGTGGGCGACGGTGGCTGGACCTTTGCCCACGACAACGGCCGCAAAGCGCTGGAGCAGGAATTTGGCGACAAGATAGCCACCTCCTACGTCGAGAACGTGCCTGAATCCGCCGATGCCGAGCGTGTGATCCGCGATATGGCTGGCCAAGGCAACAAACTCATCTTTGGCACCACCTTTGGCTACATGGAACCCATGGTCAAGCTGGCGCCCGAGTTCAAAGACGTCAAGTTTGAGCACGCCACCGGCTACAAGCAGGCCGAGAACATGCGCACCTACGACAGCCGCACCTACGAAGGCGCGTACATGGCCGGTGTGATTGCTGGTGCCATGACCAAAAGCAACACGTTGGGCGTGGTGGCCTCGATCCCGATTCCCGAGGTGATCCGCAACATCAACAGCTTCACGCTGGGTGCGCAGTCAAGCAACCCGAAGATCAAGACCAAGGTGGTCTGGGTCAACGGCTGGTTTGACCCGCCGAAAGAAACCGAAGCCGCCACCAGCCTGATCAACAGCGGTGCCGACGTGCTGTTCCAGAACACCGATTCACCGGCGGTGTTGAAAACCGCTGAAGCCAAGGGTAAACGCGCTTTTGGTTGGGACTCTGACATGACCGCTTATGGTCCGAAGGCCCATTTGGCTTCCAGCGTCATCAACTGGGGCCCGTATTACATCCTGGCCACCAAAGAAGCGCTGGAAGGCACCTGGCAAGGGGGCGGTCACAGCTGGTGGGGCGTGAAAGAAGGCGCGATTGATATCGTGAGCATTGCTGAAGACGTACCCGCCGAAACCAAGGCCAAAGTGGAAGAAGTGAAAAAAGGCCTGGCCGATGGCAGCTTTGCCATCTGGAGTGGCCCGATCACCGACAACACCGGCAAGGTGCAGGTGGCCAAAGACACGGTGGCTGATGACAAGTTCTTGAGTGGTTTGAATTTCTTCGTCAAGGGCGTGGAAGGCAAGGTGCCTGGCGCCAAGTGAGCGCCTTACGGCAGATGCAAAAAGCCGCCCGAGGGCGGCTTTTTGCTGGGTGAGAGGTTGGACGGTACAGTTCTGTTCGGTTTGGTCAGTGCAAGGGCACCCACAGTTGCAGGCGCGGCAACATGACGCGGTAAGGCGCCAGCAGCACGGCGGCCATCAACCATTTGACGCTCAGGTCACCGGCGGCCAGCGTGAGCCAATTCATGTCGGAGCCGTAAAACGCCAGGAAGAAAAAGATGCCGGTGTCGACGATCGACGCAAAGACCGAGCCGATCAGCGGCGCTTTCCACCAGCTCATGGCGCGCAGTTTGTTGAAGGCAACGATATCAAGCAGCTGGCCAACGATAAACGCCATGCCCGAGGCCACAGCAATGCGCCAGGGTGCCAGCGCCAGCGATACCACCACGGCGATGGCAAAGCCGGTCCAGGCGACGCGGCGGGCGCTGCTGGCTCCCACAGCACGGTTGGTCAGATCGGTCACCAAAAAAGCCACCGGGAAGGTGAATGCACCCCAGGTCAGCCAGTCGTTGATGGGAAACTGCACCAGGTAGTTGGACGACACAATGACTATCATCATGGCCAGAATCGGTCGCCAGAGCAGCAAAAGGGGAGGATTAAGAGAATTTTTCATGGGCGCGATTATCGCCGTACCGCGGCAAAACCCCTGCTTACAATCTGAGGAAAACGCAGGAACCCCACCCTCATGAGCATCAAAAGCGACAAATGGATCCGCCGCATGGCCGAGCAGCACGGCATGATCGAGCCGTTTGAGCCCGGCCAGATTCGCCAAAATGCAGCGGGCGAAAAAATTGTCAGCTATGGCACCAGCAGCTACGGCTACGACATTCGCTGCGCCCCAGAATTCAAGGTGTTTACCAACATCCACAGCACGGTGGTGGACCCAAAGAACTTTGATGAAAAAAGTTTTGTCGATTTCAACGACGATGTCTGCATCATTCCACCGAACAGCTTCGCGCTGGCGCGCACGGTGGAATACTTTCGCATTCCGCGCAACGTGTTGACCGTTTGCCTGGGTAAAAGCACCTATGCGCGCTGCGGCATCATCGTCAACGTGACGCCGTTTGAGCCGGAGTGGGAGGGTTATGTGACGCTGGAATTTTCCAACACGACACCGCTGCCGGCCAAGATTTATGCCGGTGAGGGCTGTGCGCAGGTGCTTTTCTTTGAAAGCGACAAGGACGATGTCTGCGAGACCAGTTACAAAGACCGCGGTGGCAAATACCAGGGCCAGCGCGGTGTGACGCTGCCCAAGGCCTGACGCTTGGGGGATAATACGGGTCCTGCCCTGATTCCTGGGGCAGAACCAGCTATCGGATGGATAGCAATTGAACACGAGCTTCAATGACCGAACTGATTTCTGATTCCGTATCGAACGAACTGACTGCCGACACCCCCATCATGGCCTTTGCCCAGCTGCAACTGGCCGCCCCGCTGGCCCGCGCTGTGGCCGAGATGGGTTACGAGTCGATGACCCCGATCCAGGCGCAAGCCATTCCCGTGGTGCTGCAAGGGCGCGACGTGATGGGTGCTGCCCAAACCGGCACGGGTAAAACAGCCGCCTTTGCCTTGCCGTTGATGCAACGCATGCTCAAACATGAGAACGCATCCACGTCACCAGCGCGCCACCCGGTGCGCGCGCTGGTGCTGTTGCCCACGCGTGAACTGGCCGACCAGGTGGCCGACAACATCAAGATGTACGGCAAATACACCAATCTGCGCAGCACGGTGGTGTTTGGTGGCATCGACATGAAGCCACAAACTCTTGAACTGAAAAAAGGCGTTGAAGTGCTGGTGGCCACGCCGGGACGCTTGCTTGACCATATCGAGGCCAAGAATTGCGTGCTCAACCAGGTCGAATACGTGGTGCTCGACGAGGCCGACCGCATGCTTGACATTGGCTTTCTGCCTGACCTGCAGCGCATTTTGAGTTTTCTGCCCAAACAACGTACCACGCTGCTGTTTTCGGCGACGTTCTCGCCCGAGATCAAGCGCCTGGCCAACAGCTACCTGCAAGACCCGGTGACGATCGAAGTCGCGCGCTCCAACGCGACAGCCTCCACCGTGGAACAACACTTTTACAGTGTCGAGGGTGACGACAAGCGCCATGCGCTGCATCAGATACTGAAGGACCGTGGCATCAAGCAAGCGTTTGTGTTTGTCAACAGCAAGCTCGGCTGCGCCCGGTTGGCGCGCTCGCTGGAGCGCGAAGGCCTCAAAACCACTGCGCTGCACGGCGACAAAAGTCAGGATGAGCGCTTGAAAGCGCTGGAATCCTTCAAGAGCGGCGAGGTCGATTTGCTGGTGGCCACCGACGTGGCCGCGCGCGGCCTGGATATCAAGGACGTGCCCGCGGTATTCAACTTTGACATTCCGTTCCACGCTGAAGATTACGTACACCGCATTGGCCGCACGGGGCGCGCCGGGCAGTCTGGACTGGCGGTGACGTTTGTATCCAAGAGCGACCTGCGTCTCGTCACTGAAATAGAAAAACTGCTCAAGACCAAAGTTGTTTTGGAGCCGGTCGAATTTGAAGAAGACCTGCCAGACATCCGCAAGCAAGGTCGCATCAACGATGGCCGACGCCTTTACCAGCCCGACCACGTCAGTGCCCCGCGCGCTGACAAACGTGAGTTTGCCCGTGCTGAGCCGCGGCACAGCCGACCCGCCGATCCGTTTTTTGAGAAGCCCTACGAGCCGTCCCTGTCACCCGAGACCGCCCCGGCGTGGGAGGTCTCGGCGGTCAAACCGGGGTCGCGCAACATTTCCAGCAACATCAAGACCAAGCGCAAGGTGGCTGCGCTGTTCGCGCGCGCCTGAAGCCTTCAGTCCCCGGGTTTTTGCGCCTGCGGGCAAGTTACCTGGATCAATTCGTGCGGCTGGGCGGGGTCGCCCCGGTTGAGCTTGAGTGCGCTCAGGCAGCCGCCCCAAACGCAGCCGGTGTCGAGCGCCAGCACATCATTGCGGCCCAACCAACCCAGTGTTGACCAATGGCCAAAGGCGACGCTCACGTTGGCGCTTTGGCGACCCGGCACATCGAACCAAGGCAGGTGCCCTTTGGGTGCGGCGTTGGCACCGTCGGTGACGGTAAATTCCATCTCGCCTGCTAGTGTGCAAAAACGCAGACGCGTCAAGGCGTTGACGATAACGCGCAGGCGGTCGGTGCCGGTTAGCGAGTCGTTCCAGGCCGTGGGCGCGTTGCCGTACATGTGGTGCAGAAAATCGGGCAAGTCGGCGCTGCGCAGCAGGGTTTCCACTTCGCCCGCCAAAGATATTGTTTTTGTAGCACTCCACGAAGGCAGGACACCGGCGTGAACCATTAAATAGTCTTGATTCAAATGGCGGTGCAGCAGCGCCATGCGCTGGTGGCGCAACCATTCCAGCATGGCGTGGCGGTCGCCTGCCTGCAGCACGTCGGCCAAAGTGTCTTTGCGACTGGGTTTGCGCGCGCCGTGGCTTGCCGCCAGCAGATGCAGATCGTGGTTGCCCAGCAGGCATTGCGCCGACGCGCCGTAGCCCATCAGGCGGCGCAATACGCCTGCCGAGTCGGGTCCCCGGTTGACCAGGTCGCCCAACATGAACAGCGTATCGCGGCTGGGTGAAAACGAAATTTTGTCAAGCAAGGCTTGCAAGGCAGCATTGCAGCCTTGTACGTCGCCAATCAGGTAAAGTGCCATGGTCTTGATTGTCGTTTGTCCTGCATGGAATTTTTGCTGATTGTTTTTCTCACGCTGCTTAACGGCGCGTTTGCCATGTCCGAGCTGGCGCTGGCGGCGAGTCGCAAGGCGCGCCTGACCGGCATGGCCGAAGAGGGTGACAAAGGCGCGCAAGCGTCGCTGATGCTGCTGGATAACCCGAACCAGTTTTTGTCGACGATCCAGGTCGGCATCACCTCGATTGGCGTCCTCAATGGCATTGTTGGCGAGGCCGCTTTCAGCGCGTCGCTGAGTGCCTGGTTGCAGGGCTTTGGTCTGGTTGAAGGTGTGACCGATGTGACAGCCACCGCGCTGGTGGTCGCCACCATCACTTTCACCACCATTATTTTTGGTGAACTGGTGCCCAAGCGCATTGGCCAGTTGTACCCCGAGCGGGTGTCGCGACTGGTTGCGCGGCCGATGCTTTGGTTGGCGCGTGCTGCCGGACCCATCGTCAAGCTGTTGTCGGTGAGTACAGCGGCCGTCCTGAAGTTGCTGCGCATCGATACCAACGCGGCGCGCAGCATGACCGAAGAAGAGATCAGCGCCAGCCTGGAAGAGGGCGTTGACGCGGGTGTGATTGAAGAGCACGAGCACCAGATGGTGCGCAATGTTTTTGGCCTGGATGACCGGCCGCTAACCTCGCTGATGGTGCCGCGTGCCGAAGTGGACTGGCTCGACGCGGGCATGACTGTGGCTGAAAGTCTGAACAAAGTGGGCGCTGATGGGGCCGAGCAGGCGCATTCGTGGTATCCGGTGTGCCGTGGTTCGCTGGAGGATGTGATTGGCAAGATCAGCGTGGCACACCTGCTGGAGTTGGGTGCGGCGGCCCCCGGTACGATCGCCGATTACGTCAACCCTGCGTCTTTTGTGCCCGAGACGATCAGCGGCATGGAGTTGCTTGAGCAGTTTCGCGCCAAGGTCGGACGCCTGGTGCTGGTGGTCGATGAGTATGGTGTGGTGCAAGGCATGTTGACACCGCACGACCTGCTCGAAGCCATTACCGGTGAGCTGCAACCCGGTATCAAGACCGAGGCCTGGGCGACCCAGCGTGACGACGGGAGTTGGCTGCTTGACGGTGCAATGCCCGTGGGCGAACTCAAAGCGCGGCTCGACATTGACGAATTACCCAACGAAGACCGTGGCCGCTACAACACGCTTGCCGGGTTACTGATGGCGGTCAGTGGCACATTGCCGGTCGTTGGCGAGAAAGTTTCCTGCGAGGGCTGGATCTTTGAGGTCACTGACCTCGATGGCAAACGCATCGACAAAGTGCTGGCCTATCCGGTTCAGGGGCAAGCCGATCAGGCACGCCCAGACAATCTGTAGGCCAGTAGACCAATCACCTCGTGCAGGCCGATGCGCCATTTCTTGACGCCTTGGTCCAGCGTGTACTGTGTCCAGGGCGTGGCTTTGCCGGCGCGGAAGTCCACCGGGTACGCGGTGACGTTCCAGCCAGCCTTGCGGAACGCCGCCATCGCCCGAGGCATGTGCGACGCACTGGTCAGCAACAGCCAGGGTTGGGCCGCGTCAATGCCGCTCAGGCGCTTGCTCAGCACGGCGTTTTCATAGGTGGTGCGCGATGCGGATTCGAACAACACCCGCGCCGCCGGGATACCTTGCCCTTCAAAAAACACGCTGGCGCGCGCGGCCTCCGGCAAGTCGCCACCAAAGAGTTCGCCCTCGCCGCCGGTGAACACCAGCTTGAGCTGGGGTTGCTGGCGCAGCAGCGCTACCGCTTCGGTCATGCGCTCGGCCCCGTCGTTGAGCGCGCTCTGCCCCGGCACTGACCAGACGTAGGCCGACTCCAACGCGCCACCGAGGACGATGACGCCTGCGGTATCGGGCGCGATTTGCTGGCGCACCACCGGCGGGTAGAGCGACTCCAGGTGGCGCAACAACGTATCGGGTAGCGGCTCCCAACCGAGCAGCAGCAACAGCGCCAGAGCAGCGCTGCCAACCCGGACGGCCCACGCCGGGCGACGGCGCACCAGCAACACGGTCAGCAGCAGCAACAGTGCAACCCACGCCAGCGGCTGGGTCAAAAAAGCCATGAATTTGGCGGCAATGAACATCATTGCAGCATCATAGATGACCGCCTCACGCCGCTGTCTGACCCGGCAAGATGACGTCGACCTGTGCGCCGCCGAGCGCCGAGCGGGTGACCTGCAAGCTGCCTTTGTGGCTGCCCACCAGATCGTTGACCACAGCCAGGCCAATGCCGTGGCCGGGGACCTGTTCGTCCAGTCGCACGCGGCGTTGACCAACGATGAGCGGGTCAGCAAAGCCCGGGCCATCGTCACTGACGCGGATGCACAGGCGTTGGTCGTCGTCGATCCGGATGTCAACGACGGCTTGCTGGCGCGCCCATTTGGCGGCGTTGTCCATCAGGTTGCCCAGCAATTCAAACGCATCGCCTTCGCTCAGGCGCCAGGTCAGGTCGTCAGCGCAGGTGAGCGACCACACCAGGTGCTTGTCGGCGTAGACCTTGCACAAGGTGTCGTGGATGCGCTGCAGTACCGGTGCCAGACGCAGCGGGGGAACAAAAAGCACGCTGCCGGCAGCGCCGGCGCGCCCGAGCTGGTGCACCACGATGTCATCCATGCGACGCACCTGCTCGGCCACGCGCGCCGGCAGTGCCTCGGGCTCGCCCAGTGTGGCGCGCAGCGCGGCCAGCGGTGTCTTGAGGCTGTGCGCCAGGTCGTCGAGCGCCTGCCGGTAGCGGGTTTGTCGGGTACGCTCTTGCTCGATCAACAGGTTCAGGTTGCGTGTCAGCCCGGCAAGCTCTTTCGGATAACGACCGAGCAACTGGGTTTGCTGGCCTTGTTCGATGCGCTCAATTTCTTTCGCCATGCCACCCAGTGGCTTGAGTGCCCAACGCAGCAGCAGCGTTTGCGTCAGCAGCAGCAGGGTGCCGGTCGCCCCCAGCCAGAGCCACAGTGTGCGCATGAAGGCCTTCAATTCGCGGTCAAAGTCGGCACGGTCTTCCAGCACCGTGAATACCAGTGGCGTTTGTTGCGTGCCAACCGCCCACATGACGGCGTAGCTGGCCTTGAGGAACTCCCGCGAGGGCGGCAGCGCGTCGGCGCTGAGCGCGTCAGGCACCACCATGGTGAACTGCCACTGGCCCAACGCCGGGCTGGGCGCAGGTGCCAGTGCTTGTCCCAACGCAGACCCAGACTGCCAACTGGCCTTGCCGTCAGCGCGCGCAATGCTGGCGTACAAGCCTGAACGCGGCAGCGTCAGTCGCGGTTCGGCCAGTTCGTCGGGCATGATGATCGCCCCGGCAAC
>Ga0210014_1000265_pt1 | contig 44523 bp, 39 predicted proteins | sample CryGeymeta201519_FD_183983 | JGI IMG/M metagenome (GOLD analysis project Ga0210014, IMG submission 183983) | Groundwater microbial communities from Crystal Geyser aquifers in Utah, USA - Crystal Geyser metaG 2015-19 (SPAdes) (version 2) | ecosystem: Environmental > Aquatic > Deep subsurface >...
TGGAAGCACGTCGGGAAAGGCCAGCCTTCGCCGTGACCGAACCCGTGGTGTTGGTGGGTGCTCACGTAGCCCTCGTGGTCGATCCGCCGGTGCAGCAACGCACCGCGCCACGAGGCGCGGTGCGTCTCGATCCCTGGCTCTTCACCCGCCGCCGGCCACAAGGAGGACATGGGCAGCCAGCCATCCCAGAGCGTTCCCTTGGGGCCGGCCCCGGGGTAATGGAGCCAGAAGAGCTGTCGAACCAGCTCCATGTACTTCTCCTGACCAGGCACCTGGAACTCCGGAAAGTCGGCCGGCACGAGCCACGTCAGGAAGCCGAAGTTCCCCCACGGCATGCACCCGACTGCGCCCAGGGCGGCGGCCGCCTGCCAGGAGGCGTCGGGCGTGGCGGGGTCCTGCCAGCCCTCGGTCGGTCCGCGGGCGCACCGCCACTCCGAGTTCGTCGGCAGGATGAGCAGCGGCTTGTCGCCCTGGTCGAGAAGCAGAGCCAGGCAGGCGAACCCGGCGGGGTTCGGGGTCTCCCCCGCGTTCCACGCCTCCACGGCGACGACGTTGTGACCGGGGCGCAGGCACTCCCCGAAGTCCATTTCGTACCACTGGCCAAATCCAGCCGCCGTTCCGCAGTCGGCGCCGTTGACGAACACCTCCGCCCGGTTGTCCGCGGACGCCACCAGGAATGCTCGCTTCACCTTCGCGGGGTCCTCGACGTCGAATGTGCGGCGGAAGTACCGCACACCGGGTGGGGCCTTCTCGAGTGGGCTGGCGTCCTCGGGCGACCAAATCCACTGCGTCTGGCGAAAGTCCACCCCCGGGAGGGGAAGTGACGCAGGCCGAACGCGAGCCCGGTTCACGCGGACTGCCGCAGTCAGCGGAGCCGGATCGGTCTCGATGCGGATATCGTCCACGAGTACCGAGATCCCGTCTGTCGGGTGCGTCTGCGCCAGCTCGAGTGAGAACTTGCCGCCACCGGTGTAGAAGACAGCCTCGAACTCGCGGAACTCCGTCTCGTGCCGGCCGGCAGGCTCCACGGGCTTCACTTCCACCGGCCCGATGAGCTGCGTGTCGTTCAGCCGAACTTCCAGCAGGCCGTGCTTGCCGGACACCGTCTCGTCGGCCGCGCGGCCGTTCGCTCGCAACCGCAGTCGGTAGACTCGGTCGCGCTCGAACGGCCCGATCTCCTGGCGCAAGGTGCTTCGGTTCTGTAGCACGGCGATCATGGCGCCGTCCGGCGTAGCGCCATTGTCGAAGAATGCCGCGCCCAGCGGGTTCCGGGCGCACTCTCCGTCAGCTCCCGCCTCCCAGCCGGGAATCGGGTTGCCCTGTCGTACGTAGCCCACGCCCTGGATGGTCGCGCCGCCGTCCTCGAAGCTCGGGTTCTGCACCAGGCTGGCGGCGTCTTCTGCGGGTGCCCCAAGGCAACACGCGTGGGCGGTCAGAATCAGCAGGGGGGCTACACGGAACCTCATTCGAGTCTCCTTCAGGACGACGGGCCGTTCGGCAGTTCTATCTGGTTCTCCGCGACGCCCCCGAAACCCTCGCTGCCGCTGCGACAGGCCTTGCGAGGTGTCGGCGGTGACTGGGCTCCACGCCATGCCGGCGTGTTCGCGCGGAACGGCTTTCCCTTCGAGCAGGTGCTCAGCCGCCACCTCCGCGACGCTCGGTTCCTTGCGTGCTACGACACGTTGGTGCTGTTGTCCTCAACCGCCTTGGCGCTGTCGCGGCGGAGGCGCTATGATGTCGTGGGCGCATTTCTGAACACCGGAGGCACCAATGAGGGGAGCGCACCGCTCCAAGCTGACTCTTGTGCTGGCACTCCTGAGCCAGTGCTCCTGGACGACCCCAGTGCACCCACAAGACGCGAAGGGACAGCGTGATATGACTTCCCTGCACGTGAACTTCAGCCCCGGCGCCGAATACGGGCCGGAGGCGCGCAAGTACCAGGGCATCCCCGGTCTCGAGCGAGCGCCGGGAGGGCGGCTCTGGGCTGTGTGGTATGCCGGCAAAGAGAACGAAGACCGGTACAACTACGTCGTCGGCGTCACCAGCAACGACGATGGCAAGACGTGGTCGGACCTGAAGTTCGTCATCGACCCCGACGGCGACGGCCCGCTCCGCACTTCCGATCCGTGTCCGTGGCTGGACCCCGCCGGTCGCCTTTGGCTGTTCTGGTGGATGAACGGCGCGGGTGACACGCAACTGTGGGCCATGACCACGGCCGATCCCGATTCAGAGAACCCAACCTGGACCGAACCCCGCGTCGTCTGCCCGGGGGTGATGATGTGCAAGCCCATTGTGACGTCCGACGGCTCTTGGTTGCTGGCCACCGCCATCTGGCACCAGGACGGCAGTTGCCGGGTCGTCGCCTCCGCCGACAGCGGCCAGACATGGGAACTGCGCGGGACGGCAACGATACCCGACCCCAAAGACCGGAACTGCGACGAACCCATGATGGTCGAGCGCAAAGACGGCAGCCTGTGGATGCTGGTCCGCACGACGTATGGCATCGGCGAAACGGTTTCCCGCGATAAGGGGCGCACCTGGACGCCGGTCACCCCGTCAGGCATCCCTCACACTGCCTCACGTTTCTTCATCCGGCGGCTGCTCTCCGGGAATCTGCTCCTCGTCAAACACGGTTCCCTCGACCAGCAAACCGGCCGGTCACACCTCATGGCGTTCGTGTCGCCGGACGACGGAGCGACCTGGCAGGGCGGTCTGATGCTGGACGAGCGCAACGGAGTCTCCTACCCGGACGGCACCCAATCGCCCGACGGCGTGATCCGCATAATCTACGACTGGAACCGCGCGGACGACAAGCACCTCCTGATGGCGACGTTCACCGAACAGGATGTGCTTGCAGGCGAGGCGGTGAGCGCGGCGGTGCGTACGCGCGTCCTGATCAACCAGGCAACCGGCATCAACCCCAAGCCGTGGCTCAAAGACGGTCGCTTCCTCAACCTCAAGAATAGCGCTGACGCGGCTCCCCTATTGGGTGACCCGCCGGCCGAACTGGAGGCGATCGCGGGCGAATTGCGGCCGGTCGCAGTCGGCCAACCGATCTTCTCCGACCGGTCATACACCTTCAGCCATCAGCTCCCCGAGTGTTTTCGCGACAAGCGGTTCCTGTTCAGTAGCATGGACCGGGCGAGCGCCCGTTGCCGGAAGCCCGGCGCGGTGTATGTGCTGACGCCGGCACCCGCGCGCAACCGCGACAGCCAGGCGGAGGCGCTGACCCGGCAGGGCTTCCTCAGAGCCGCCGTCCCGGAGTTCGTGTTGTTCCTCAATCAGCAGGGACACGCGGTCTCGGCAAACGCAGTGACCGTGTTCCAGAAGGCACTCAAGGAAGGCGAGACACTGGAGCTGGGCAAGTGGACAGTCCCGATTTGCGGCAGCGACGACTAGAGAACCATGGGAAGATCGGCGAGGAGGAACACGATGGCAGGACTGTTGAGTTCGGCCTTGGGAGTCGCGCACGCGGCCGAGAAGACGACTGAGATGGATGGCACTTCGGCCGATATGTGGGGTAGCGGCAAGGCAGCAGGGACCGACGAGGACCGTGGTGAGTGATTGAAGGACTCGCGGTTCGCGATGTTCATCCACTGGGGGCCGTATTCCGACCTGGGTGGCAAGTGGAACGGGAAGACCTACTACGGGATCAGCGAGTGGATCATGAATCGCGCCAAGATCCCGGTGGCGGAGTAGGAGGAGGTCGCTGCGCGCTTCAACCCGACCGGCTTCAATGCGCGTGAGTGGGTGGCATTGGCGAAGGCAGCCGGGATGCGCCACCTGATGATTACGTCGAAGCATCACGACGGGTTCGCGATGTTCAAGTCGGCCGCCAGCCCGTACAACATCGTCGACGCGACGCCGTTCAAGCGCGACCCGCTCACGGAACTCGCCGAGGCGTGCCGCGACGAAGGGCTCCGGCTCGGATTCTACTACTCGCAGACGCAGGACTGGCACGAGCGCGACGCGGTTGGCAACACTTGGGATTGACCCAACGAGGGTCGCGACTTCCAGCGCTACCTGAAGACCAAGGCCCTCCCGCAGATTGAGGAGCTGCTTCGCGGCTACGGTCCGCTGGCCGGCATCTGGTTCGATACGCCGGGACCGATCACGCCCGACGAGTCGAAGAAGCTCGTGGACCTCGTCCACGAACTCCAACCGCAGTGCCTGGTCAACAGCCGCATCGGCAACAACCTGGGCGACTACGACACCCTCGGCGACCAGGAGATTCCGCGCCTTCCGCGCCCCGGCCTCTGGGAGACCCCCGACACCCACGACGACACCTGGGCGTACGCCTGGCATGACCACAACTGGAAGAGCCCGCGTGAACTCGCGGAACGCCTGGTGCGCGTGGTCAGCCGCGGCGGTACGTACATGCTGAACGTCGGCCCGGACGGCAGCGGCCGCATTCCCGAGCAGTCGGCCCGCATTCTCCGCGAAGTGGGCCGCTGGGTGCACGCGCATGAGGAAGCCATCCACGGCGCCGGGCCGGCGCCGTTTGGCCCGCTGGCGTGGGGTGAGTGCACGGCCCGAGGCAACACGCTGTTTCTGCATGTGTTCCAGTGGCCGGCCGACGGGTGACTCGTTGTGCCCGGTCTCAGAACGCAGGTGAGCAGCGCGCAGACCGACACCGGAGCAGAGCTTGCCGTGACCGCGGCAGATGACGGGCTGTCGATCGCACTCCCAGCCAGCCGCCCCGACAGCCTGATTCCGGTAATCACGCTGAAGCTGGCAGCGGCTGTCGAGGCGCGCCGCGAGGCCTTCGTCCTCAACCGCTGCCGCAATACGCTGGAGAGCGGCGTTGCGGCGCTGACTGGCTGCAAGCAGACCGGCGTCCAGTGGATGGAGAAGTTCGGCGACTGGAAGCACGCCGAGTGCGTCGCCGGCTGGGAGGGTGCGGGAAGTGCTGCGACGTGGACATTCCGCACGGTTGAGTCGGGGGCGTTCTACCTCGACATCGAGTACACCTGTCCGGCCGAGGACGACTACTCCGAGTGGCGCGTGCACTGCGGCGATACCGACCTGACGTTCCCGCTGATTGACTCCGGCGAACGACCGGCGCGCGCGGCGTTCGGCGGCGCGCTGCCGCGGTTCCGCACCGACCGCGTTGGGGTGATCGACTTCGCGAACGGCGGCGTCCAGCAGCTCAGGTTTGGCCCCACCGGCGCGGAAGGCAAAGGCGTGCGCATCGCGTCGCTGCGCCTCGTGCCGGTGGAGTGAATGCGGGTACCCCGGCAAGGACCAGTCGGCCCACGGAGGAACAACATCCACTTGATATGGGCAGTTTTCGGAGAAGCGTAGGACGAACGATGAAGCGGGACCAGATCAGCCGCTTCGAGGTGCTGGTGAGTCCCGACTGGGAGCTGGCGGACAAGCACCGCGAGCTCTTCGAGAAGTACCTTGCCGCCGGGGGCGGTGTGCTGGTGGTGACTCCGTACAGCGGCCTTCAGGAACGGCTCGAGCTGGCGGAGAAGACGCCGGACGCCCTTGGGTGGCTGGGCATTGTGCCCCACGCGCCCGGGATCCAGGCCCCCCATACCGACTTTGGCTCCCACTGGTGGACGCGCCGAATCACGCGTCACCCGCTGACCGCGGGCGCGCAGTACTTCGCCGTGCGAGTAAGCGCCTCCAGCGAGGTTGGGCTGGCAGAGGTAGCCCTTCTCACAAACAACAAGCAGGTCCACCACCGCTTCCTGCCGCAGGGGGCGAAGCACTTCACCGCTGGCTTCGTGGGGGTGATGGACCGGCAGAACTCGTTCGTCCTGCGCGTCAGGGATGCCCGGGGGAAGCTATACCCGCGAAGGTTAAGAACACACCGAAGTGGAAGTTCGCGGAACTTCCCCGGCAGGCGTGCAGCAGACGTGGGACAGAGGGTATCCTCCCAGACGGAGCCGAAGTCCCACCGGGACTTCGGTGTGTTCTTAACCTTCGCGGGTATAGCCTACAGCAGCCCCCATCTCGCCTACACCAACACCGCCGGGATCTACTACTGCGGCGACACCATGAACACGCTGCAGAACGCCAACACGTCGTTCTATCACTCCCCGCGACACGAATTCCCCGGAAGCTCACCGAACTGGCCGCCCTACTTCTACGGCTGGCGGGGTTGGGACGGACTGCAGAACATGGTTCGGCAGGCCTACGTCCAGGCGCCCTACCTCTACGTGGGTTTCTCAGAAGGCGGCGAGCTCGCCGCAGGTGACAAGCACGAGCGGCCCATGGAGCTGGTGCTGGCAAGCTACTTCTGCAACGCGTTCCGCAGCAAGACGCGCCGCTCCGTCCGCTTCTCCCTGCCGGAGAACCTCAGCGAGTCGGCTACTGCGGTACCCGTGGGCGAGACGCGCTTCGCCGACCAAGAGCTGCTGAGTATCATCCCCTCTTGCCGGGCGGGCTTGGAGTACTTCTGGCATCGGCCCGCGTCGGCGGCCAGGTCCTTCGCGAACTACCGGGGCTCGCTCGCCTTGCTCGAAGGGCGGGTGCGGTTCAAGGCCGACCTGAAACTCTCCGAAGCGGTGCAACCGGTTCCGGTGGCCGTGGCCGCCACCTGGTCCACCGACATCCACCCGCTCAGCAAGTACGAGCCAGCCGGCGGCCTCTCCGTGTCGCAACCCATCACCTGGAAGGCTGACAAGCTGGCTCCCGGTGGCGTGCTGGCCGCAGGTCCGCTGCTCGGCGCTCCGTTCCTGGCCAACCTGGGCGACGCGCCGCTTCAGGTTGAGGTCTCACCGCAGGAAGGCTCCGGGCGCCTGGGTGGCTTCAGTGTCGGACTGGCTGAGCCCAAGCAGAGCGTAGTCGCCGGAACCGAAGTGCCGTTCCGTGTCCTGAACGGCTTCCTTGAGGACGGCAGGCCCTATGGCGAGGCAGCCCGGGACTTGGCGGCGTCGCTGAACCTGGGCGGCGGAACCGGCGGTTACCCGCTTGCGGGACGGACAGGGGCTCTGGTGGACGCCAAGTTCATTCTCACTCTTCAGGCTGAAGCCCACGAAGCGCAGTGGACGGCCGGCCCCCGCCGCATGGTGATCGACCTGCCGGTTCGTACTACAACCGTACTTAGCGCGAATGTGCTCGGCGAGGGTCTCCTGACCCCGCCGCTCCCCGGACCGACAGGTCTCCTCGAATCCCGTGGATTCGCAGCCCTTTGAGACCTTCCGGTCAAGCGTTTCGGGGCGGTCGGAGACCTGCCCCGAGCTAAGTACGGTTGTAGTATTAGGCTGCGCGGCGTGCAGGACAACGGCTGCCTCGCCTTCTACGAGCGGAAGCTGAGCCACTTCGTGTTTGTGCCGGCCCTGGAGGGGGAGGCGCTCTTCCAGGTCGCCATCGAGGACGGGGTGGACGTCTGGTGCGCTAACGTCTTCGTGAGCGACCGGCCCGAACTCAGGCTCACGCTTGTCGGCGCGGACGAGCAGAAGCCGAGGCTCGAGGCACACAACCCCACCGACCAACCTCTGCAGGCGAAGCTGGTCTCGCCGCCCCATGCGCCCCGCTTCGGCGGTTGGTCAGGCGAGGTCGACGTGCCGGCCGGCAGCTCTGTCGTCGTGCAACTGGCGAGAGCTCTTGGCGGCTGAGCAGGCAGGCGCTGAAGTGCGGTCCGGTTCGACTGGCGAATTCCTGGGAGCGGGGTCAGTTCGGTAGGTGCTTTCTCCGCGGGGCTGTTCTCTGGATGGCGGGGGATGCTGTGCGTGTCTACGCAAGGAGCGAACACCGTTGACCAACCTGAAGTGTGGCTGCGCCCTTCTGTTCCTGGTGACAGCGACGTGCTGCCTCGCGTCGCCTGAGCCGTTGAGTTACTCGTTCCTTGAGGACCAAACGGAAGGTGAGTTCAGTGTGCGGGCGACACTGACGGGCGTGCCGACCTGGCCGGGGAGCGCGCTGGCGGAGATCGTGTTCGACTACCGGGACGCAGGCAACTACCTGGCGGCGCAACTCCATCGAGACGGGGTGGGATTCGTCAAAGTCGCTTCGGGCAAGGAGCACAGGTGGGGTGACCTGGTGGACTGGAAGCCGCCCGCAGGTCAGCCGCTGCACCTCACGCTGCAACGGCGCGACTGGCGCATTGCGCTCCTCGCCGACGGGAAGGTGATCGCCCGCGCCTACGAGCACGAAGTCGCCGGCGGCCGCGTTGGCACCGGCGTTCGCGGCGCCGGTCTGCGCTGGAGCGACGTGCAGGTCCAGCCGGTCGAACCGGTGCACTTCGAGGATGACTTCACGCGGGTCTCCGGGCAGGGAGGTCAGTGGGAGACTCTGGCGGGGCAGTTTGGAATCAAGCGATCCAAGACGGTGCAGTTCAAGGTCGAAGAGACTGCGAATCCCTTCTCCTTTGGCGCAAGGGCCACAGACGTTGCATTGACGGCGGCGGGGTACTGGTTCTACGACAGCTACAGGGCGTCGGTGTCGGTCCGGCCGGCGGATGCCGGCGCCGTTGGGCTGGCCGCCTACGTGCAGGACGCCGGCAACTACCTCCTGTTCCGGCTCGCGAGCGGCGAGGGTGGCGAAACAGCCAGGCAGTTGGTCGAGGTGCGCGACGGCCGGCGCAAGGTGCTGGCAAGCGCTCCGGGCGGGTACGCCGTCGAGCAGTGGTACCGGCTGGCCATCGAGGTTTGCGAGGGGCGCTGCACGGCCTTGGTGGATGGCGTTCCCGCCCTGACCGCGCGCCCCGACGCCTTTGGTCAGGGCCGCTTCGGGCTCTTCGCGGACCACTGCGCCGACGCGCAGTTCGACGACGTGCTGGTGGAGCCTGCCCCTGGCTTTGCGGAAGACTTCAGCGTCCGAAGCGTGGGCAAGTGGCGCGATGTCGGCGGCCGCTGGGTGACACAGCATGCGGGCAGTGCTGCGTTCCGGCGCAAGTTGGACCCGGGCGCGAGCCTGTCGGTGGGAGGATCGCCGGACTGGCGAGACTACGAGTACAGCGCCCGGGTGACGCCCGGCGACACAGCCGGCATCGGGCTTTGCGTGGGGTACCGCGACGAAAGGAACTACGACCTGTTTCGCTGGGGCGGCGCCAGCGCGGCGACTGCCAACCAGCAACAACTTGTCTGTGTCAGGGACGGGCAGCCCACTGTCCTCGCGACGACCGCCGCGAAGCTCGATCGCAAGCGGACCTACCGAGTGGAGGTCGACGCCAAGCGCTGGCGGTTCCACGTGTCGGTGGACGGGCACCAAGTCCTCGACGCCCTCGATCCGGGCTTGACAGGCGGGGAAGTGGGCTTCTTCGGCGAGGGGGCCGCGGGCGCGAGATTCACGGACGCGGTTGTCCGGTTCCCCGGGGAGGAGGCGCCGCTGCCGGACGTTACCGAGCAGTTCACGCGGGAATACACCATGAACACCTGGGCTGCGCCTGAAAGCGTCTGGAAGCGGGACGCGCAGGGCGTGACCTGGCACACTGGCGTGTTTTTCGGCGAGCCGGTCGTCGAGTTGCCCCTGCCGGGAGCCGCCAAGACCGAAGGCACGGTGCGGCTCTGTATCCACGGCGACGGCCAATCTCTCGACTCGGGGTACACGGTAACGGCCCGGTCGCCGGCCGACGGTGGCCGACTGCAGGTCTCGCTGCAGCGCGCGGGCACGGAGGTGGCCAAGGGTGAGGGCAGCCTGCAACCCGGGGCTGTCCTGCGGCTATCGCAGAGCGGCCCCTTTGTGTTGGTGACGCTCGACGACCAGCTTCTGACGCATTTCCACGACGGCGACGTCCTTCCCGGCCGACGGGTCGGGCTGAACGCTGACTGGAGGGGCGTGGGGCTCCAACAGGTGCGCGCCTACTCAGACCACTTGCTCGACAACACCTTCTCCTCTGCGCCGATCCACTGGTGGGCCGGGCGCGGCGTCTGGGAGGTAGCGAACCGCTGGCCCTGTTCGCCGGGCTGGTCGTGGTTCTGCGGCGTCCAGCGTGGAGAGCCTTCGTCTCCTGTACTCTGGAGCAAGGAGGCATTCGTGGGCGACCAAGTTGTGGAAGCGTTCGCTGCGGTGAAGATGGACGTGATGCCGGACCAGGGCGGGTACCGCCATCCCAGCGATGTCTGCCTCACCCTCTGCGGCGACGGCCGCGACCTCAGCAGCGGCTACAGCCTGATCATGGGCGGCCGCAACAACACCGCAACCCTCTTCATGCGCCGCGAGACGGTGCTGGGCGAAGACCCAAAGCTTGTGTTCACCAAGACCGACGTGCGGGGGCTCGACGCGACGGGCTTGGCTGATTTCCACCGCCATTGGTTCCACTTGCGGATTGAGAAGAGCGGCGGGCATCTCAGGGCCTTCGTCGAGGGCAAGCTCGCCTTCGAGCACGACGACCCGCAGCCGCTGCCGGGTGGACAGATCGCCCTGTGGACCTGGAACAACGGGCTCATGGTCGCCCGCGCCCGCGCCTGGTACCAAACCGCGGCTGGGTGGCAGGCTTGCCCGGTCATGCCCCGGGCGGTGTCGGCCGACGGCCCGTCCAAGTGGCGCACTGACGCCGGCCCACCGGTAGCGCTGGTCTCCGGCTTCGAGAGCGGTCTCGAAGGCTGGACAGGCAAGGACCGGCCGGAAGGCGCCCTTCTCAGTCGGGACGGCAGCACCGCAGTCGAGGGTAGGCACAGCCTGCGAGTTCGGACGGCGGTGTCGGGAGGCGACCTGCGCGTTTGGGCTGGAGTGCAGCGTTTCGACCCCGCCAAGTTCCCGCGGATCGCCTTCTCCTACCGGACCGGCCCCGACGTGAAGGTGAACCTGGTCGCGCGCGCGTTGCAGGAAAACCGCCCTCCGACAGCGAACTGAGCCCGCGTCCGCAGGTCCGAACGTGTCTCTGAGCGCCCCGCTTGAGACCGGCAAGGAGAGTTGCTGCCCGGTGAATCTCCCGAACACGCAGTCACGTCGTCAGTTCCTCCGGCAGACCGCGACGGCCGCCGCCGCGGCCGTTGCGGCGCCGTACGTCGCGCCTGGAACTGCTCTGGGCAAAGACGGAGCGGTGGCGCCCAGTAACCGCCTCACCGTCGGGTTCCTCGGGCTGGGCAGCCATGGCATCGGGCGCAATTTGCAGATGTTCCTGTCGCAACCGGACGTCGAACCCATGGCGCTGTGCGATGTGGACCGCCGGTGTATCGACGCCGGGCTGGACTGCGTGCGGCAGCGGCGGGGGCAGGCGTTCACCTGCCCGACGACGCAGGACTGGCGCGAGGTGATTGCCCGCGACGACATCGACGCGGTGATGATCTCCACGCCCGACCACTGGCATGTGCCGCTTGCGCTGGCGGCCCTGCGCGCGGGCAAGGACGTGATCTGCGAGAAGCCCACGCTGACCATCGCGGAGGGGCAGGCGCTGATCGAGACGGTGCGACGCTACGGAGCGGTGTTTCAGCTCTCCACCGAGGATCGCTCACTGCCGGTCTACCACCGCCTGGCGGAACTGGTTCGCAACGGGCGGATCGGCAAGCTGGAGCGGATTCTGGTCACGTTGCCCACCAATCCACCCGACGCCGGTGATCCGACCCCCCAACCGGTTCCGCCCGAGTTGGACTGGGAGATGTGGCTGGGGCCCGCCCCTTGGGCGCCCTACCGACCCGGGGTTCACCCGTTCAACTGGCGTTGGATCACGGACTATTCCGGCGGAATTCTGGCTGACTGGGGGGCCCATCTGTTCGACACCGCCCAATGGGCCAACGACACCGAGCGAAGCGGCCCGGTGGAGGTCGAGGGCACGGGTACGCGGCACGAGACCGGGCTGTACGATACGTTCTACGACTACCACCTGACGTACCGCTACGCCAACGGCGTGGAGATGCAGGTGAAGAGCGGCGGGGTGGCGCTTCGGTTCGAGGGCCGCGAGGGTTGGGTGGGCAACAACGGCTGGATCGGCAAGCTGGAAGCCAGTTCGCAGGCGATCCTCGACTCGGTGATCGGCCCCGAGGAGACACACCTGTTCACCTGCCCGGGCGGGGAGCACCGCAACTTTCTTGATTGCGTCAAGAGCCGGCGCGACCCGTACTTCCCGGCCGAGATCGGCCACCGCTGCAGCTCCGTCTGCCACCTGGGCACCCTCGCCATGACGCTCGGCCGCAAGCTCCGGTGGGACCCCGTCGGCGAGCAGTTCCTCGACGACGACGCTGCGAACCGGATGAGGAGCCGCGCGATGCGGGCGCCCTGGCGGTTGTAGAAGCCGGCAAGACGCCGGCGCTACCGGTCCTGTCCGATAGTCGGATCGGTCTGATCGGTCCGATGCGCCGCTGCGTACTGGCACGTCTTTGGCAGAGCCGTGGTTGTACCGTTCACGCGAAAGAAGGACCGCACACAGATGCCCGTTACCCGGAGAGACTTCCTGCGGAACGCCGCCACGGCCGTCGGCGCCGTGTCGGTACCCACGATCATCCCGTCGTCCGCGTTGGGCGCCGACGGAAAGACGGCCCCCAGCGAGAGGTTGGCAGTCGGGCTCATCGGCATGGGGAAGCTCTGCCAGGGGCATCTTGGCTCCTTCCTGGGCGATTCATCGGTGCACGTGGCGGCCGTGTGTGACGTGGAAGCGGACCGGCTGGAGGACGCGAAGAACACGACCGAGGCCAGGTACGCCGAGGCCTACGAGAAAGGCTCGTACAAGGGCTGCACTGCCTATCGCGACTTCCGGGAGTTGGTCGCGCGGCCCGATGTCGACGCTGTGCTCATCGCCACGCCGACCAACTGGCACGCGCTGATGGCTATTGAGGCGTGCAAGGCGGGCAAAGACGTCTACTGCGAGAAGCCCCTCGCGCTGACCATTGCGGAGGCCCGCGCCACTGCGGAGGCGGCGAAGCAATACGGCCGCGTCTTCCAGACAGGCAGCCAGCAGCGGTCGGACGGCACGTTCCGGTTCGCGTGCGAACTGGTGCGCAACGGCCGAATCGGCAAGGTGCACACAGTGCACGTTGACTGCGGCGGTCCGTCCGGCCCGTGCTACCTGCCGGCCATGCCGACGCCGGAGTCGCTGGACTGGGACTTGTGGCTCGGCCCCGCCCCGTATCGCCCGTACAACTCCGAGTTGTGCCCCTTCGATAACTTTGCGACTTGGCCGAACTGGCGCGGCTACTGGGACTACGATGGCGGCGGCATGACGGACATGGGCGCCCATCACTTCGACATCGCCCAGTGGGGGCTCGGCATGGACGGCTCCGGACCGGTCGAGATCACTCCCCCTGACGGCAAGGACGTGAAGCTGCTGACCTACAAGTACGCCGACGGCACCGCCCTGTATCACGGCGGAGCGATGCCGGGAGCGGCCATCGAGTTCATCGGCACCGAAGGCCGGGTGGGCGTCAACCGCGGGAGCTTCCTGAAGACCGAACCGGAAAGCCTGCGCGACGAAGCGTGGGGCCCCGCCGATCTCCACTTGTACGACAGCCGCAGCCACAAAGATAACTGGCTGGACTGCATCCGCACTCGCCGCCAACCCATCTGCCCGGCTGAAGTCGGCTGCAGTTCGGTCACCGTCTGCCACCTCGGCAACCTCGCCTATTGGCTCAAGCGCCCACTGAAGTGGGACCCCGCCAAAGCAACCTTCGTGGACGACGCTGGCGCGAACCGAATGCTCCAGCGCGCCATGCGACCGCCCTGGAGGATCTGATGCCTCCTCAGCTCAACCAGAAAGGCCAAACGCAAATGCTCCGTCCCCAACTGTTCCTCGTCCTGCTCGTCGCCTCCCTCCACTGTTCTGCTCAGGAGGTCGACCTCTCCGTCGTCTCCCCGGAGGACACTGCGAAGATCCAGCAAGCCCTGCCCGCAGCGGCGCGGGTGCAGCCCGCCAAGCAGCGCAAGCTCCTTGTGTTCACGCTCTGTCGAGGGTTCGTGCATGGTTCGGTGCCGGATGGCGCCGTTGCCTTCAAGCTTATGGGCGAGAAGACCGGGGCGTTCTCTACAGTGATCAGTGACGACGTTTCCGTCTTCGAGCCGGACAGCCTGAAGCAGTTCGACGCAATCGTGATGGACAACACCACCGGCGACCTGTTCGCAACCCAGGGCCTGGAGCAAATGGCGGCTGAGGAGCAGACGAAGGCCCGCGAGCGCGAAGCTCGGCTGAAGCAGAGCTTCCTGGACTTCGTGAACAACGGCGGCGGACTTATCGGTGTGCACGCCGCCACCGACTGCCTCTACAACTGGACGGAATACGGCGACATGCTGGGCGGGTACTTCTCGGGCCACCCGTGGAGCGAAGAGGTAGCAGTGAAGCTGGACGACCCGGGGCACACCCTCTGCTCGGCCTTCAAGGGACAGGGGTTCCGCATCAACGACGAGATCTACCAGTTCCGCGAGCCCTACTCGCGCGAGAAGCTGCGGGTGCTGCTCAGCCTGGACACCTCGCACACTAACATGGACAAGGGCGAAGCCATCAAGCGCACCGATGACGACTTCGCCGTGAGTTGGGTGCAGAGCTACGGGAAGGGCCGGGTCTTCTACTGCTCGCTGGGCCACCGCAACGAGATCTTCTGGACGCCCAGCGTGCTGCAGTTCTACCTGGACGGCATCCAGTTCGCCTTGGGCGACCTGCCCGTCGACACCACCCCCAGCGCGCAACTGACGGCGGAGCACCTGCGCGACTCCCGGGCACAGGCTTTCGCCGCCGGGGTGGAATCGCTGTTCGGCGACCTGGCCAAGTTCGAGCTGGGCGGCGACGCGGGCAACGCGAGGATGCTCGACAACTTGGTCGTCGAGGCCCAGCAGGCTGGCAACGCGGAGAAGGCCGACGTGTTGGTGGAACGGCTCGCCGGGCTGCTCCGCGCCGATACCACTCACGACTGCAAGGTGCTGGCGTGCCGTGAGCTGCGGGTGATCGGGACGGAGAAAGCCGTGCCCGCTCTGGCCGCGTTGCTCACCGACGAGAAGCTCTCCGACATGGCTCGGTACGCGCTGCAGAGCATTCCGGGCGCGGCTGCGGACGACGCACTTCTTGCAGCCCTACCCAAGACGAACGGGGCAGCCAAGGTCGGCATCGTCAACACCCTTGGCGCGCGGGGCACGGCTAAGGCGCTCCCTCAACTGGCAGCGCTGCTGGCCGACACCGACGAAGCTCTCGCCGCTGCCGCTGCGGCGGCCGTGGGCGAGTTGGGCGACCAAGGGGCCGCGCAGGCGCTGCTGGCTGCCCGCGGAAAGGCTGCCGGCCCGGTTCGCCTTGCGGTGGACCAAGCGCTGCTGTCGTGCGCTGGTGCGCTGGTGACGGCCGGCGGGCAGCAGACCGCGGCTCAGGTCTACGACTCGGTGTACAAGTCGGACGCGCCGGCCGGGATCCGCGCCGCCGCGTTCCACGGGCTGATGCTCGGCCGGGGCGAGGCGGCTGTGCCCGACGTGCTGACCGCCCTCAAGGGCGAGCGCAACGGCTTTGCGGAAGCTGCCGCGCGGCTCGTCGCCGAGCTGCCCGGAGCGGATCTGGCTGCGACGTTCGCGGCCGCCTTGGGCGACCTCCCGCCGGCCACCCAGCCGCTGGTCATCGACTTTCTGGTCGAGCGCGGCGATAAGCGGGTTGCCCCCGCGGTGCTTGCGCTGGCCGCCTCCCCGGACGAAGGCGTGAGCCTGTCGGCCATGCGCGCCATGGAGACCCTTGGCGATGCCTCGGCAGTCCTGCCGCTGGCCACTGCCGCCGCTGCCGCGCCAGACCGCAGCGCGGCGCGCACCCAGGCGCGCGTCGCGCTGGAGCGCATGGGCTCGGCGGCACTCAATGCCGACATGGCGAAGCTGGTGCCAACAGTGGCGCCCCCGGTCCGTGCCGAGCTGGTTCGGGCGCTGGGCGCCCGCAAGGCGACGAATGCAGTGCCGGAGCTGCTGCGCACTGCTCAGGACGAAGACGCGACCGTGCGCCAGGAATCGCTGCGCGCGCTGCACTTGGTGTCGGAGCCGAAGGACCTACCCGCGCTGCTGGCGCTGTTAGTGCAGTCCGACGAAGGCGCCCGGGACGACCTCGCGGAGACCGTGGTTGCGGTGGCGCACCGGCTACCGGAGGAAGCCGACCGGCCGACCGCAGTGCTCGACGCGCTGAAGAAGAACGTGCCCGCGGACGTACGCTGCTCGCTGCTCGCCGCCTTGGGTCAGATTGCGGCCTCGCCCGGTTTGCCGACGCTGTACGCGGCGCTGGATGACAAGGACGAAGACGTCCAGAAGACCGCCCTCAAAGCCCTGGCCGATTGGCCCACCCCGGCTCCCATGGACAAGCTGCGGGATGTCAGCCGCGCGTCGCAGAGCACCGTGCTCCGCGTCTTGGCTCTGCGGGGCTACGCGAAGCAACTCGCGATGCCGGCCGACAGATCCATGAAGGAGACGTTGCGGTTGTACCAGGAGGCATTGGAACTGGCTGCGGGCGAGCCGGAGAAGAAGTCGCTGCTGAGCGGCGTGGGCGCTCTGCGGCACCCGGAGGCGATGAAGCTCCTGGAGCCGTACCTGGAGAACAAGACGTACCAGGCCGAGGCGCTGGTTGCTGCCTCCCAGATTCTGGAAGCCATGGACGGCGGCGCCATGACGCTCACTGCCTCGCGCGGCGAAGGCGACGTGCGCAAGGCAATCGACGGTGACCGCGGCACCCGCTGGACCACCGGGCGGCCTATGGCGCCCGACGACTGGTTCGAGATCGACCTCGGCTACGACAGCGACATCGAGGAGATCGTGCTGGACGCCGGCGATACAGGCGCGGACTACCCCCGCAAGTACGAAGTCTTCATCTCCCCAGACGGGGAGAACTGGGGAGATCCAGTGGTGACCGGCGAGGGCACGGAGAAAACGATCACCATCCAGGTCCCGCCAACCCATGGGCGCTACGTCAAGCTCGTCCAAGGCGGCACGGCCGGCGGCATGTTCTGGTCGATCTGCGAACTGCGCGTCAACGGCATCCCTCGCCTGACGGGCAACGGGGCCGAGCTTGACCGCACCGACTGGAAACTGACCGGTTCCGGCGCTGAGAAGGAAGGTCAGGAGCAGAACGCCATCGACGGCGACCCGGCAACCCGCTGGTCGCCGGGCCATTTCCAGCGTGGCGATGAATGGCTCGTCGTCGACCTGGGCGCGGAAAGGAAGATCCTCAAGGTGATTCTTGACACCAAGGGCTCCGGCGGCGACTACCCGCGCGGGTATGAGGTCTTCGTGTCCAACAACGGCACCGACTGGATCGGCCCAATCGCCAAAGGCCAGGGAAACTCCCCGGTCACCTCAATCACCGTCCTGCCCCGCACCGGCCGCTACCTCAAGATCGCCCAGACCGGCCAGACCAACAAGAACTTCTGGTCGATCCACGAACTGACGGTGCTGGGGGAGTAGGAGGGCGCCCCCACTCGCGAGCGAGAGCCCACGCCACCAGGGACTCCACAGGGCAGGCTCCAGAGCCACCGTGTTGGGTCTTGGAGTCTGCGTGTTGGGCGCGGCAGCCAACAGGGTGGGCTCGAGACTCAGCGCGCCCGGGCGGGGAGTCGCCACGGTGGGATAGGGCGTCGCCGGGGCCAGGGAATGACACGATCTGCCCTTGCGCTCTTTGATTGACGCCCGGGCGGCCACATGCTACTATCGCTTTGCCAGGGCGGCGAGCGCGGAGCAACGGGATGATCCACGACCGTTCGTTCCCCATTGGGCACCACCTCACTCTTCCCGGACACTTCGAGGAGCCGGTGACACTCGAAGCTGTTCGGCCGCTCGGCACGGGCTATGCGCTGCGCGTTCGTCTCCCGGATGGCAGCCTTGCGGAGGAGATCATCTCCGCCGAGGAAGCTGCTGCATTGGCGGCCGCGGCAGGAGAGTCGCCCGCTTCGCGCCTCGTTGACCCGCAGGACCTCCTGCTGCTTGTGGAGTCTGCGCGTCCGCCTTGCCTACACCCACGACCGGCAGTTCGCGGTGAGCCTGTCAGGCATTCGCACGCTTCCCCACCAGATCGAGGCCGTTTACCAGCGGATGCTGCCTCAGCCCTGCCTCCGCTTCCTGCTCGCTGACGACCCCGGCGCAGGCAAGAGCATCATGGCCGGGTTACTGCTCAAGGAACTGAAGCTCCGCGAACCCGTGGAGCGGGTGCTGATCCTCTGCCCGGCGCCGCTCACCGTCCAGTGGCAGGATGAGATGCTGCGGTGATTCGGCGAGAGTTTCGACATCATCTTCGCCGCCGTTGACCAGCAGCAGTTGACCAACCCGTGGCAGCGCTGCAATCAGGTGATCGCCTCGCTCGACTATGCGAAGCAGCCAGACGTGCGGGAGCGCATCTGGCAGCAACGGTGGGACCTGCTGGTGATCGACGAAGCCCACAAGTGCTCGGCGCGCACCGGCTCCGGGGGCGTCGGTCGCGAGCCGCGCCTCGTCACCACAAAGCGGGATGAGCTGGCGTGGCGGCTCACTGCTCAAGCAGAGCACGTTGTGCTCCTGACGGCCACCCCCCACCACGGTGACGAGGACAAGTTCGCCCACTTCCTGCGGCTGCTCGACCCCGACCTGTTCCCCGAGCCCCACCGCCTTGGCAAGCAGGCTAGCGACATCCGCAAAGACGTGTTTCGCCTGGGAGACAACTGCCCGTGGGCGCTTCGGCGACTGAAGGAGGACCTCCGCGACCTGGACGGCGCCCGGCTGTTCCCGGATTGGCACGCCGTCACCGTTCCGTTCGTGCTGAACGCCGACGAGTTTGCTTTCTACAAGTCCGTCACCGCCTACATCAACGAGTTCATCCCGCACCAGAGCGGCCAGCGCCGCACCTCCGCTGCCCTGGCCCGGACGGTGCTGCAGCGTCGGCTGGCCAGTTCCGCGTGCGCCATTCACGAGTCGATCAAGCGCCGGCTGGACAAGCAATCGAAGCTGCTTGACGAATTGGAGTCGCTCCCTCCCGCACAGCGTCGCCGTCGCTTGGCCGTGCTGCAGGGACGACTTGACGATGCGGAGCAGGATGAAGACGACCTCGACGACGCCGACCGCGATACGCTTATCGACGAGTTCACCGCCGCCGAGGAGCTTGACCAGTTGCGGGCCGAGATCGCGGCGCTGAAGAACCTGATTGAGCAGGCACACGCGGTCCGGCAGGCCGCCTCCGACTCGAAGCTCGCCGCGCTCAAGGAATGCCTGGCGCGGGCGCAATTCGCCGAGTTGAAGGACGGGCGGGGGAAGCTGCTCCTTTTCACCGAGCACCGGGACACGCTCAACTACATCAGAGAACACCTCGGTCGGTGGGGATACACGACCTGCGAGATCCACGGGGGGGTGAACCCGCACGAGCGCAAGCGCGCGCAGGAGACATTCCGCACTACCTCGCAAGTCTGCGTGGCGACAGAGGCCGCCGGCGAAGGCATCAACCTCCAGTTCTGCCACCTGATGATCAACTACGACATGCCCTGAAACCCGACGCGCCTGGAGCAGCGCCTGGGGCGAATCCATCGGATCGGGCAACGGGACGACTGCTACGCCTTCAACTTCGTGGCGACCGACTCCGAGGCGGGAGACAGCATCGTCGAGGGACGTATTCTCCAACGTCTGCTGGAAAAGCTGGAACTGATGAAGCGGTCGCTGGAGGGGCGGGTCTTCGACGTGATCGGCGAGATCCTGTCGCTCAACGACATCAACCTCCCGGAGATGTTGCGTGAAGCCGCAATGGATCCTCGCAGGCTCGATGACTACCTCGACCAGATTGACCGCATGGACGCGGAGAAGCTCAAGGAGTACGAGCAGGCCACCGGCATCGCCCTCGCCCGAGGGCACGTCGACTTCTCTACCTTCCAGCACCGCAACCTGGAGGTCGAGGAACGACGCCTCATGCCGCGCTACGTGGAAGAGCAGTTCCTCGCGGCCGCGAAACGAATCGGCCTTCGAGTCGAGCCACGCGCTGACGGACTCTGGCGCCTTGAGCACGTCCTGGCCGACCTGCGCTCGGAACGTCTGGACGCAGTACGCAAGCTTGGCAAGCCGGAACCGGAGTACCGCAAGGTGACCTTCCCCAAAGAGGTGCTGGATCAGGACGCCCACCTCGACGCCGTGCTGCTTGGCCCCGGGCATCCGCTCTACGCAGCCGTGGACGAGAAGCTCAACGAAGCGCTGTCCGCGGCGGTTGGTGGCGTGGCCCTGTTCCTTGACCAGTCCGCGGCTCAGCCTTACCGGCTGCATTTCTTCGAGATGACGATCAAGGGGAAAGATAGCCGTGGTGCCGATCTCCCGCTCCACGCCGAGGTCGTCGCCGTCCGCGAAGAAGTCGTCGCCTCTGGTGACCGAGGTGGGCTGTTCGAGATCGTCCCCGCCGACGTGGTGCTGGACCTGCCGGCACATCCCCAGCCGCCCGCAGAGGTCGCCGCCATTGATTCGCAGGCTGCCGCCGACTTCCTGAAGAGCACCTGCCAGCTTGAGCGCCGCCAACAGTGCCAGGAGGCGCGACAGCACTTCGCCACGGTTGTGCGCGAGTACCTGGAGCGCTCCTTCACGGCCCGGATCAACCGGTCGCAGGAGCGCTACATGAGTCTCATGGCTGAGCTTGGCGCTCGCGCCGAATACCGGTTGGCGGCGGCCGAAGCGAAGCGGCGCCTGGACGAACTGGAGCGCACCAAGCGCGAGCGCCTGGCCGGTCTCGACCGCCTGCAAATCGCCCGGACGGGCCCCGTTCGGCACCTGGCAACGGCGCTGGTCCTCACCCTGGATGCCGATGTGCAGGCGCAGTTGGGCGACTTGGGGCGCGAGCCCGATGTCGCGCTCCGTCGCCAGAAGGAGCTCCGCGCCGAGGAGATCGCCATCGACAGCCTGATCGCCGAAGGCTTTCCCCGCGACCAGATCCAGCGCGTCGGCTTCCAGCGCCTCGGCTTCGACCTCCGCGCCCACCGCGTCATCGACCCGGCGACCGGTCGACTCGACGTGCGCCGCATCGAGGTCAAAGGCTACTCCCGCGGCAACGACCTCCAGATGACCGTCAACGAGTGGTACAACGCGCAGCAGCTCGGGCCGACGTACTGGCTCTACGTGGTGTGGGATCCCTTGGAGGAGCGCGCCGAACTGGTCACAATCCAAGACCCGGGCGCGAGGTTGGATCACGCCAAACGCGAAGTAGTGACAGCGCGGCTCTACCAGATACCAGCGGACGCGATCCATAGGGCTCGCGTGCAGCCGCAAGAAGGATGATGATGACGCCAGGTCCGCCCCGAGGGAACTGAAAAACAAGCCACTGGTCGAGGCCATGGTTGAGGTCCGTTGGGCCTTGGCGCCGGGTCCGCCTGGCCAGCAGACAGACCCGCACTACAAGCTACTACTCGCGCGGCTGTTCGACAGAGCGTCTGGGCACTACCCCGAGCACGTGCAACTACCGACTGCCAGCATTCCAGATGAATTCGTTGGTCACGTGGTGCAGCACCAGTTCCGTGTGGGTTCCGGACAGTGGCCGCTGATTCAGCTTGGCCCTGGGATCATGACCCTCAACTCGACAGAGGACTACCTGTGGGAAGATTTCCAGCCCCGGGCCGTCTCCGCGGTCGAGATGCTCTACCAGGCCCACCCCAAACCGACCGAACTGAAGGTCGCCAACCTGATCCTTCGCTACATCGACGCGGTGGAGTTTGACTACCGTGCCGAGGACACGTTCGCCTTCCTGCGGGACATGCTGCAGGTGGACGTCTCGCTGCCGGGCAATCTCTTTGAGACTGTGAAGGTCGGACAGCGCCCGTTGCACTTCAACTGGCAGTCTTCGTTCGCCTGCGACTCCCCGAAGGGTGCCGTGCACCTGAACTTCGCGACGGGGCAGAAGAGCGACACGCCCGCAGTTATCTGGGAGACAACGGTGCAGTCTGCCGCCAGCGACGTCCCTGCACTCCCCGGTACCTTCGCTGACTGGATCGGTTCTGCACACACCATCACCGATGACTGGTTCTTCAAGCTGATAGAGGGCGAACTCGAAGGGAGGTTCTCAGGTGAATAGCGCCGCCATCACGGCTCCGGGGCTCCGACGTGACGAGGGACTGACACTTCAGACTACGGGCTACTGGGCCTCCGTGGCAGCCGGCAAACCACCGACACTGAGAGTGCTGGCGCCACTCGCCGCTACTCTGGCGTGGCTTCTCTCCTCGATGCCGGTCACGTTTGGGGGAGACCCCTGGGACGGCACGCGAGCAAGGCAGACCCTGACCCGCGGTGCAACTGCGCTCGAACCCGCATCGTCGCGGCGCATCGGTCTCCGGGAAGCGCGTTCGCTCGCGCTTCGCACGCTGTTCGGAGCTGAAGAGCGGCGCCTGCGGGCGGCGCAAATGGAGGCAGACCGAACTGCTGGCTGGGAGGACTTGGGGTGATCTACGAGTACCCAGAGATCGACGCCCCAATCCGTCAGGGCGACATATTCTACAGTGTCCCGCGGGTTGAGCTGTCCCTGCGGGAACTGCCGGTGATCACGACAGACCCCGAGGCGCAGCCGATGAGCTGGGAGGAACTGGCCAGGGCCGGACAGCCCGTGACTGCGCTGTTGGGATTGCGCCCCGTCAAGGCGATTGTCGCGTCCCAGGACTGCGACGTCCTGCTGGGACCCGACATCACGCTGTGCGAGATTCGGGAGTTCCGTGATGTGTACCCGCCATGCGCTGAGACCACGAAGCCAAGCAGTTGGGTGAACGTGATCACGCAACACTCCCGGGTGAACCTCAAGTGGTTCTACCTGCCACCTGATGAAGGTATTGGGTTCACCGAACGGATGGCCGTGGACTTCGCTGTCACGATTCGGGTACCTCAAGAGGATCTACAAGAGCACCGCCGGTTGCGTGTCGGGCGGCTGAATGCGGTTGCGGACGAACACTTCCGCGAACGGTTGGGCGAGTACTTCCGTCGGTACCCCTATGACGAATGGTACCCTCTCCGCAGAGACGAGCTTGAGGCGTACATGGCGAAGAACCCCCATGTGCAGCCCTTCCCGTGGCAGCGAGCGGGGGGAGACGGAGCGGACCGAAGGGCATGAACGAGAACGACCTCCGCCTCCTCGAAGACTACCTCCCCATCGCAGCCCTCAGCAAGGAGGCTTCGCGGGAGAAGTCCGTTCGGAAGGGGCACATCTCGACGCTGCACCTGTGGTGGGCGCGGCGGCCGCTGGTGGCTTGCCGGGCGGCGGTGTATGGGGCGCTGGTGCCGGCGGATCGGTTTTAGCCGAACAACGGGCCGGAGGCGAAGCGGAAGGGCCTCGGGCGGGCGAACGCGGCGAAGTTCGTCGAGCGGCTGTGCAAGTACCCGGGCGACCCGCAGGTCATCAAGGAAGCGCAGCAGCACCTCCTCGAAGCCCACGCGGAACCACTGACCGCGGAACTCCGTGGCGCAGGTTGCCAACCTGCGTGGGTCGAGGAGTTCAGCTTCACCGGCGACCGGGTGACCGTGGAGGACATCGAAGCCGGCCGCGCCCCCCGCCCGCGGGTGCTCGACCCGTTTGCCGGCGGCGGGGCGATCCCGTTGGAGGCGCTCCGGCTCGGCTGCGAGGCGTATGCCCTCGACCTGAACCCGGTGACGCACATCATCGAGCTGTGCACGCTGGTCTATCCGCAGAAGTACGGCAGACCTGACCCCACTGCCCGTGGCATGACCGGACCGCCGGGCCCCGAAGGCAACCCAACGTGGGGCGGGCTCGCCGACGAAGTGCGCTACTGGGGCAACTGGGTGCTGGAGAAGGTGAAGACCGAGATCGGCGACCTGTACCCGCCTATCCCGGACCCAGACGACCCGCCGGAGAAACTCGCGCCCGAGCCGCAACTGCACATGACGGGCCTCGGCTTCGACCCGGCGGCGTTCTCCAAGGGTGGCAATGCCACCTGCCCCTTCTGCGGGACCGTTGCCGACAGCACGTACGTCAAAGCCGAAGGCTGCGCCAAACGCATGGGCCAGCGGATGATGGTGATCGTCTGCACACGACCGGGGAGACAGGGCAAGGTCTACCTGTCGGCGGATGACTACCCGGAGTTCGTGCCGGATGACGTCGCGACCCAGTGGCGGATCGAGGAGCTGTGCGGGCGGACGGGGTTGACGGTGCCGGAGGAGCCGTTGCCGCCGCGGGGAACGTTGGGGTTCCGGGTGCAGCCGTACGGCTTCCGGAATTGGGGGCAGCTCTTCAGCCCACGCCAAGCACTTGCTCTGGCAACGTTCGTGGCAGCACTCCGACGCGCCAGCGACGAGACCCAGCGCACGCGACTGCCCGTCGGGCCAGGTGACGCAGTGGTTTCACACCTGGGGCTCTACCTCGACAGGGGCACCGACCACTGGTCGTCCTTCTGTGCCTGGAATCCATCCGGCGAGAAGCTGCAGCACACGTACGGACGCCAAGCCCTGCCCATGGTTTGGGATTTCGCGGAAGCCAACCCGTTCGGGAGTTCGGTGGGGGATTGGGCCGAGATCGTCGCGAACGCGGAACCCGGGATCTGGGCGGGAACGTCTTCAGGCACGACGGCGGCGGATGTCAAGCGGGGTTCGGCGACCAGTCTCCCATGGCAAGGTGAATTCGCGGACGCAGTGGTCACCGATCCGCCTTACTACGACAACGTTCCTTACGCCGACTTGTCGGACTTTTTCTACGTCTGGCTGAAGCGGAGCATCGGTCATCTCTGCCCTGAGCACTTCGCGACTGAGCTTACGCCCAAGAAGGGCGAGACCATCGCGGAACCCGTTCGGCACGGCGGAGACATGAGCAGGGCGCGCACAGCCTATGAGACGATGATGGGTCAAGCTTTCGCCGAGGCCGGCCGTGTTCTCAAGCCCAGCGGACACATGACGGTCGTCTACGCTCACAAGACAACACTGGGGTGGGCGACGCTCGTGGATGCGCTTCGGGGGACAGGCTTCACCGTGACGGAGGCCTGGCCAGTCGAGACGGAGATGCGGACGCGGCTGCGCGGGATGGACTCCGCCGCCCTCGCCTCCAGCATCTTCCTCGTCGCCCGCAAGCGCGAAGCCGACGTCGGTGTCGGCAACTACGAGGACGACGTGCAGCCCGAGCTGACGCGGATCGTGCGGGAACGGGTAGACACGCTGTGGAAACTGGGTATCCCCGTCAGTGATAAGGAGCAGGTGATCGGGGCCGAGGGCGCGGACCTCGTGATCGCCGCCGTGGGCGCCGGGCTGCGGGCGTTCACCCGGTTCGAACGGGTCGAGTACGCCAACGGCGAGGAGGTCCCCGCCGAGAAGTTCCTGACCGAAGTCGAGGGCGTCGTGCTGGATACGATGCTGGGCAAGCTGTTCGGCCTGACGGGCGGCAACGTCAGCGCCGTGGACGCACCCAGCCGGTTCTACGTGCTCTGGCGGTTCGTCTACAAGGCGGCGGAGATCGACGCCGGGGAAGCCATCGTGTTCTCCTACGGTCAGCCCGTCGAGCTAGACGGCCCGCACGGGCTCTCGTCCGGCCCGCGCGCGGTTCTGCAGAAGAAGAAGGGCAAGTACCGTCTGCGCGACTTCACCGAGCACGGCGCCGATGACAAGCTCGGCCGCGCCGGAGAGGAACCGGCACCCTTGATCGACACCCTGCATCGCCTCCTCTGGCTCCTGGAGAACCAGCCGCGCAGCCTGGGCAAGTTCCTGGAGGAAGGGCAGCCCGACCGCGAGCGCCTCCGCCTGGTCGCCCAAGCCCTCGGCGGCCCCGGCCTCAGCGGCGGCGCCGAGACTCAGGGCCTACTGGCCACCACCTCCGACGAGCAGTCCGCGCTGCAGAAGCTGCTGGCCAACTGGCGAGCGGTGATGGGGGAGGGCGGGCTGTTCGCGGCACCGAGGGGTGCTGGACGATGACGCAGCACGCGCCTCAGCAGACGACGCCGTTCCCTCCAGAGAGCCAGACCGTGGAATGGAAGCAGTCGCTGGGCGAATGGCGCGAGATCGTGGAGACGTGTGCGGCGTTCGCGAGCGTAGGCGGTGGACGCCTCTACATCGGTGTGGCGCCCGACGGCTGCCCGGCGCAGCTCGAGGTCGGCACGCAGACCCTCGAACGCCTCGCCAACAGGATCGCGGAGAACACCCATCCGAAGATCGTCCCGGCGATTCGGGCCGAGGAAGTGAGTGGGACGCACATAGTCGTGGTCGAGGTCCCCCCAAGCGCGACGAAGCCCGTCTTCGCCTTCGACCGCGCGTTCCGCCGGTCGGGACGGACGAATCAGCGGCTCGATCCCGACGAAGCGGCAAGGCTGTGCCTGGCGACCCGCGGGATGACGTGGGACACGAGGACCTTCGACGATCTGGGCATGGAGGATGTGGACGCCGACCTCGTCCGGCGTTTCCTGAGACGAGCGAAGCGCGAACGCCAGTGGGAGGCGCCCGAGGACGCGCCACCAGAAGCAGTGTTGGGTCAGTTGGAGTTACTGCAGCACCAGAAGCTGACCGTGGCGGGGAATCTTTTCTTCGGGAAGCGTCCGCAACGCCAGTTGGTGCAGGCACAAGTCCGTTGCGCGCGGTTCAAGGGCAATGACACCGTCACGTTCATCGACATGAAAGTGATTGAGCGCGACGTGCTGAGCCAAGTCGAGGACGCCATGGAGTTCGTGCAGCGGAACATCTCGATGGCTGTCGAGTTCAAGGGCGGGGGACCGGCGCGCCTCGAGCGATGGGAGTATCCTCTCGAAGCCGTGCGGGAGGCCATCGTCAACGCGGTCTGCCACCGCGACTATGCAGCGACCGGGAACGCCCAACTGAGCATCTTCGATGATCGCTCCAAGTCTGGAACCCTGGGGGATTGCCACCAGGCCTGACGGTGGGCGACCTGCGCGGCGTTCACCTGTCCATTCCGAGGAACAAGCTCATCGCTTAGGTCTTCTTCCTCGCTGGCTACATTGAGCAGTTCCGTACCGGCACGAGGCGTATGCTCGACCTCTGCCGTGAGGCCGGACTCGCCGAGCCCGAGTACGGGAGTCGGCCGGAGTGGTTTCGGGTCACGTTCCACAAGTCGCGCGCGGTAGGAACGCCAGTTGACGAACTGGGCCTGAACGAGCGCCAACGGAAGGCGGTGGAGTCTGCGCAGACCACTGGCCGCATCACCCGCCAGGAATACGTGTTGACGGCGCACACCACTAACCGCACTGCTCTGCACGACTTGAAGGATCTGGTCGAGAAACGCCTCCTGACGAGGGTGTCCCGAGGGAACCAGACACATTACGTGATGGCCGCTGAGTTCACGAAGTAGCCTCCTCGCCAGATTGGCCAGCAGATGGCGAGCAGTTGACGAGGAAGGGCGAGGAAGGGAATCCTGATCCGACCGGCGACGCAATAGTGACGCTGTTGGCCGACTCGTGAGCGACAACTGACCGACACCCGAGCGACAATGGGCGTCAGGTGAGCGACCGGGCCGCCTGTACGGCGGAGCCGGATCTAATCCGACAAGCTTGTCGGATGAACATCGGATATGTGTCGAGAACCTGTCGCTTTGATGGCGCAAATGGCGCCTATCCGGAAGGAATCATCGCAATGAGAACAAGCACCCTTCGCCCATGGACGGACCTCGTAAAGCTCCACCCCGACGTGGAGTCCGGCTCTCTGGCGGAAGCCGTCTTCGCCATTGATTTCGGCGCCATCGCCGTGGCTGACCCGGCGACGCCGGCCGTCTACCGAGACCCCGACGCCTTCTTCGCTCGAGTCATGGAGCTCCTCACCGCCGTCGGCACGCCGAAAGTCCACGGCAAAGTGCACCCGAAGAAGATCGTGGAGCGCCTGAAGCTCGGGGAGTCGCTGGGCGAAGGCGAGCCGCCCAGATTAGGCATAGCCACGGGCGAGGTGCGCGACGCCTTCTTCGGTTTCCTGGAGCCGCCCCGCCTCAGCTCGGCCGAGGTTCTCCGCAAGGCCATTGTGCGCGGCGTCAGCGAGAGCATGTTCGGGTACACCACGGGCACACCGTCGCTCGGACCCGACGGGAAGTATGCGGTGAGCCTCAGCAAGGTCTCCTTCGGCCGCACCATGAGCGAGGACGAGATCGACCTCGACTCCGGGTTCGTGATGATGCCCGCAGCCATACCCCTGCCGGAAACGGCGCCTGTCAGCGACGACTCGCAGCCAGCTCCGCTCGCGCCGGACGGCCAACCAAGTGTCACCTACGACACCACTGGCCCGGTGAAGCCGCTTCCCGCACGCGCCGACGGCGATACCCAGGGCGCCGTAGAGATTCGCTTCGCCGCCTCCCGTGACCAAGTGCTCAAGTCCTTCAGTGCCATCGCCAACCTCGCTGACAAGTCTGATGGCGGGAAGGTGCGGATCACAGTCCAAGCGACCTCGGCGGAAGGGTACGATCCGGCGTGGTACCGGAACGCGGTCAAGGAGCCGCTGGAGGCGGCGGATATCACCAGCGAGTGACGCGCGCAGTCAACTGCTGAGGGCAGCTCGGGCAGGGGGTGTTCCACGTCTACCGCGACCCGCAAGTGTTGGCGCCGGAGTTGGGGTAGGGGGGCGAAGGCGACGTCGCCCCTCGGCCTTTGGCGCCCTAAGGCCGAGCGACCATCCGGTGCTGGAGGACGTGCCCCCGCAGGGAGAGGGCAGAACGCCCAGCTCGCCCTGTCAGCTCCCTCGCAGCGCTTCCTGGACCCGCGCCGGCGTGACCGGCAGTTGGCGCACTCTTGCGCCGCAGGCGTCGAAGACGGCGTTGGCGACTACGGCGCCCACGGTGATGATGGCTGGCTCGCCGCCGCCTTGAGGGGCTGCTTCTTTGTCGTCGAGGAGGATCGTCTCGATCTTTGGTACCCACGAGAAGCGGGGAATCTCGTAGGTGTCGAAGTTGCGGTCGAGGAGCTGACCGCCTCGGAAGCGGAGGTCCTCGGTTAGGGCGTAGCCGAGGCCCATGGTAAGGCAGCCTTCCATCTGGAGGTAGCCGCCCTCGGGGTTGATCACCAGGCCCATGTCCTGGGCGCAGACGAGCCGCTTGACCTTGATAGCCCCGGTGGCCTTGTCTACCGCGACCTCCGCCAAGGTGGCCACGGAAGCGCCGGCGTCGGTACCGCAGGCGCAGCCGTAGCCGCGGCCGCTGGGGGCCTTGGCGGGTTCCCAGCCGAACTTGTCGGCGGCGGCTTGCAGCACGCGGCGCATCTTCTCGTCCTTCAGGTGCGCAAGCCGAAACTCCACCGGGTCGACGCCGGCCTTTGCGGCCATCACGTCGAGCTGCGACTCCCGCCCGAAGGTGTTGGTGTTGTTTCCGGGAGCGCGCCAGGCGCCCGTGGCGAAGGGGTGAGTGCCCGGCCCGCCGCCCCAGCCTGAGCCGTGGGCGGTGGTGGCGTGGTGCGCCACGTCGTAGAACTGCGCCGCGCCGCGGGACCCGGCGAAGTAGACGTGGTAATCCCAGAAGGCAATGGCGCCGGTGTCGGTGAGTCCGGAGCGGATCTTGACGATGGCGGCCGGCCGGAACGTGTCGTTGAAGAACTCCTCTTCGCGGCTCCACGCGACTTGGATCGGCTTGCCGGTGAGCTTCGCCACGCGCGCTGCTTCAACCACCTGGCCGTTGGCCGTCTTCCCGCCGAATCCGCCGCCGACGAAGGGCGTGAGGACACGCACCTTCTCGGCCGGCAATCCAAGCGCCGACGCAGCCTCGTCCTTCGCCCGGAACGGCGCCTGCGTGGATGCCCAGACGGTCGCCTTGTCGCCCTCGACGCTGACGACAGCCGCGTGCGGCTCCATCGCCGCGTGAGCCTTGTAGCCATCCAGGTAGGTTTCTTCGAAGACCTGGGCTGCGCGTTTCTCTCCCGTCGCGAGGTCGCCGCCGTGCGCGACAACCTCGCCCGCGGGGGCGACCTTGAGCAGGTGGTCGAAGATCGTCTTGTCGTCCACCGTCGGCTCGGGAACGTCCCACTTTGCGTTGACCTTCTCCAAAGCTCGTTCGGCCTCGTCGGGGCACTTGTGCACGACGGCGATGAAGTCGCCGTCTCGCACGACCTCAGCACCCTCGACCACACTGACGCCAGCGACGTCGACCTCTGTGAGCTTGGCGCCATGGGCGGGCGGCCGCAGGATCTTCGCGTGGAGCATTCCGGGGAGAGCGATATCCGCGGTGTACTTTGCCTCTCCCGTAACCTTCTCCCGGGCATCCCGTCGGGTGAGCGGCTTGCCGAGGGCCCGGAAGTCCGCCGGCTTCTTCAGCGGAGGTGGGGTCTGCACGTGTCGCTCGATCCGCTTGCCTTGGGCAAGCTGGGCGTAGGTGGCGTGCTTCGCCTTGTCCCGTCGGTCGAACACGGTGCCGGCCTCGACGGTCAACTGCTCGACAGGAGTCTGTAGCTTCTCTGAAGCCAGCTCCAGCAGCACGCGGCGGGCCTCCGCGCCGGCAGCGCGCAGGGGAGCACCGAAGAACCGGGTGGACATGGAGCCGAAGGTGCCCATGTCCCACGGGCAGCGGTCGGTGTCGCCCATCACCATCTCGACAGAGCCGACGGCAACGTCCAGTTCCTCCGCCAGCATCTGCGCCAGCGAGGTGATGATGCCCTGACCCATCTCGATCTTGCCGGTGAAGCAGGTCACCCGGCCGTCTTCGCCTACGCGGAGGAAGGCGTTGAAGTCTTCGGGGAGGCGTTGCCCGCGGCCTTGCGCCTCGGCGGGAAGCTGGCTCCGAGTCGTGAAGAAGACGAGGATGCCGCCGCCGGCGAGCTTGAGCAGTTCGCGGCGGCTCAGCGGGAGGTTGGGGGGGAGGTCGGTGAAATCGAGCGCAAGGAACCGATCGTGGTCCATCTTAGGCCTCTCCTCTCATTTCTGCCGCCGCCGCCTGAACGGCTTCGACGATCCGCTTGTGTGCCCCGCAGCGGCAGAGGTTGTCCTCCAGCGCCTCCACGATCTGGTCGGCCGAGGGGCGCGGGTTCTGCTTCAGCAGCCCGCACGCATTCATGATCATGCCAGGCGTGCAGAAGCCGCATTGCAGGGCGTCGTGCGCCATGAACGCCTTCTGAAGCGGGTGCAGTTTGCCGCCGGCCCCAAGCCCCTCGATGGTGACGACCGCTTTCCCCTCGACCTGGTTCGTCGCCAAGTGACAGGAGCGCACCGGCTTGTCGTCGACGAGCACGGTGCAGGCGCCGCAGTGGCTTCTCCCGCAGCCGTACTTGGTGCCCGTCAGTCCCAAGTCCGAGCGTAAAACCCACAGCAGCTTGCGGTTACTGTCACCGGTCACCGCTGTTGGTTTGCCGTTGAGCGTGAAGCGGACAACCTCTGGCATGGGCGAACTCCTTCGGTCTCCCTCGGCTTGGCGCCTCGGGCTACGCGGTCTGAGCAGAACCATTTTAGCGTACCGGGCTCCCTGACGGGGCGGTCACCCACCAGCCGTAGTCCACCGCCGGACGATCTCGCTCCTACCCCTCTGCCCAGCTTGCCCTCAGTTCGCCTGGAGAACACAATGCACTACTCAACGCGCACCGGCGACTGCGTGCGTCCGTTGAGGAGGCAGACCCAATGGTAAGACACTACGCCAGCCTGCTTGCAGCATTCGCCCTGCTGCTCTCTCTTTGCTGCGTACGCGCGCCTGCCGTCGGCGAGACGGACGGCTCGCTTTTCCCGAACGGTACCTTCGAGACCGACAAGAACACGGACAACTGGCCCGACGATTGGGGGCGCCCCAACACCGGCGGCAGCTGGGAGGTAGAAGACGGCAACCACTTCTTGCGGCTGGCGTCGCTCAGAGCGGGCGAACTCGTGCTGCTCTACCGGCCGGTTGACCTCCCTGCCGATGTCCGCGCGTTGGCGCTCTCCTGGCGCCAGCGCGTGAGCGACCTCAGAACGGGCAAAGAGCCGTGGTTCGACGCCCGGATCATGCTGGAGTTCAAAGATGCAGCGGGCCAGAAGCTGAATCAGAGACCGTCGCCACCCTACACGAACCGCAACACCGAGGACTGGGTCGAGCGTACGACCGAGTTCCTCGTCCCCGAAAACGCGGTGATGTTGGAGTTCATGCCGACGCTGTTCCAGGTCGAACGCGGGACCTTTGACCTCGATGACCTCGTCCTGAAGCCAACCGATCCGGCACCACTGGAGTCAGCAGCCAAAGCCGCTGCCACAGAAGCGCAGCGCGCCCACGTCCCGCCCGAAGCGCCGCAACCGGCGAAGTGGCCGCAGGAGCTGCACGTCATCGGCGCCCAAGTGCTGAACAAGGACGGCAAGCCGGTTTGGCTCCAGGGCGTCAACGTCGTCAGTCTCGACTGGGCGGTGACCGGCGAGCACGTGCTGCGCTCAATCGTGACCGCCCTCGAAGACTGGAAGGCCAACCTCATCCGGCTGCCGGTCAACGAGGAGCACTGGTTCGGCAAGGGATCGGGGCAGAAGGACGGTGGCGCTGCGTATCGCGAGTTGGTGGACGCGGCCGTTAACCTCGCCGCCAACCGCGGCGCCTATTTGCTGCTGGATCTGCACCGATTCCAGGCGCCGCGGCAGGAGCACGCCGACTTCTGGGAAGATGCCGCCGCCCGCTACAAGAACCACCCCGCTGTGCTGTTCGACCTGTTCAATGAACCCCATGGCACCTCGGGGGAAGTGTGGCGCAACGGCGGATTGGTGTCGCAGAAAGACGGTCCCGGCTTCCAGTCCGTGGGGATGCAGGGATTGGTGGACGCCGTCCGCGGAACCGGCGCCCGCAACGTGATCGTCGCCGGCGGCCTGGACTGGGCGTACGACCTCTCGGGCATCGCCAACGGCTTCGCGTTGGACGACAGAGGCGGCAACGGCATCATCTGCGCAACCCACATCTACCCGTGGAAGAGCGACTGGAAAGGCAAGGTGTTGATCGTCGCCGACAAGCACCCGGTCCTGGTAGGTGAAGTGGGCGCCGACGTGAAGAGGATGGACTTCATCCCCGCCGCCAACCAGGAAGACCCGTACACCTGGGTGCCTGACGTGCTGGGCTTCATCCAGAAGTACAAGCTGCACTGGACCGGGTTCTCCTTCCACCCCGGCGCCACCCCCGTGTTGATCACCGGCTGGGACTACACGCCGACGCCGTTTTGGGGCGCGTTCGCGAAGCGGGCGTTGGCAGGGGAGCAGTTCCCGTTGGGGAAGCTGCGGTAGGTCACACCCCAAGTCGCCCTCGCAAGCCCTGTCACGCCAGCTCGTGCCGCCACGACCCTTGCTGATCCGCCCTGGACATGCCTGAACCCGAGAACATGAACTGGCACGAAGCAACCGACCAGCGGAACCATGAAATGGACCAGGTGATCGTGGGTGTGCTTCAGCGGGATCCAGACACGCTCCATTTGATCCTTCGGGGTGACATACCCCAAGGCGCTGTGAAGCCTGGCTTCGTTGTATACCCGCGAAGGTTGGGAACACACCGAAGTGGAAGTTCGCGGAACTTCCCCGGCAGGCGTGCAGCAGACGTAGGACAGAGGGTATTCTCCCAGACGGAGCCGAAGTCGCACCGGGACTTCGGTGTGTTCCCAACCTTCGCGGGTATAGTAGACTATGGAGTTGGCGACGATCCGTCGCGCGTCTTGCAGGGACAACGGCGTGCCCGGGCGCAGGGCTTCGCTCCCGGTCCCCCCTCCGGCGGGGCGGGCACGCCGGGACCGCCCCTACGCCCTGCGGCGCCCCTTTGAGAGAGCTGCCCACACATTTGTGAAGGAGAACGCATCCATGAAGAAGCAAGTATTCCTCTGCACCCTTGCGTTGGCGGGACTGGTCTCCGCAGCCAACGCCCAGTACATGAAGCAAGGCGCGATGAAGGCGACAGTCATCGTCGTCGGCGAGGACCGCATTGTCGTCCAGCCGCTGGAGGGCGGGCAGGTGGCCATCCAGGCTGGGATGAAGAAGGAAGGCGACGAGTACCGCCCCATTGCGGAGCACATCGAGTTCTTCCAGACACTCAAGCCTGGGGACAAGCTGCTCATCGGTTGGGGGCAGGACCACACGAACCACTTCTACTGGCGAGAAGGCCGCAAGGTGGAGTCGTTCGACGAACCGACCGAGAAGCCAGCGGAAGGTCACCCCGAGCAGAGCCCGGTTCAGCAGCAGGTGAACGCGCTGAAGTCCGAGATTGCCGGGCTAAGGGCGGAGATTGCGGAACTCAAGGAACTGATCCAGAGGCTCGTCGAGAAGCAGAAGTAGGCTGTTCGCCGAGGAGCTGACCCTGAACGGAGGAGAGGTCGTGCACAGAATCGCGATGTTGTTTGCTGTACTGCTGGCTGCGGGGCATTGCTTTGCCGAGGACCAGCGCCCCAATGAGGGCGTTGTCCGCGGTGAAGTCCTCACGACGGGCGAGGACCGAGTTGTAGTTGTCCGAGAAGAGGGCGGTCAGGCGACTTTGGAGGTTGGCTGGAAGAAGGTCGAGGGCAACAAGTGGGTGCGTGCGGATGAGCAGATCCAGCTCATCCGTACACTCAAGAAGGGCGACAAGATCGCCGCCCGCTGGCGGCTCGGGGAGACCGGCCACCTGATGATCCAGGAGATGGTGAAGCTCGGCCCGGACGGCAAGCCGCTCCCACGTGAGGGCGACCAGGCGCGCGAGACGCCGAAGGAAGGTGAGCCCTTGGCCCGGGAGTTGCACTCTCTGCGGGGCGAGGTCGCTTCCCTGAAGGCGCAGGTCGCGGAGTTGAAGGAACTGGTACGGAAAGCCCTGGAGGCGAAGTAGCCCCAGGTTGCGTTCAGTCAGTCGGCCGTCAACCGTTTCGGTCGGCTGAGCAGCCGAGGCGATCCCTCGCCGAACACAACACGGAGGAGCGTTGATGCGAGAACACAGAGAGCACGCCCCCCTTTCCCGGCGGGACTTCCTCGGCCGGACCTCGGCCGCGGTCGTTGGCGGGGGGGCCGCCATTGGGGCGTTGTCGGCCGGCGCGAAGGCCATGGCCGAGGCAGCGCAGTTGGACAAGACCGCGGTCGTCAAACGACGGCTCGGCAGGACCGACTTCCAGATGTCGCATATCGCGGCAGCCTGGGACTGGAGCGAGTTCCTGCTACCTGACGCGGTGGCGCTGGGGATCAACTACCTTCACAAGATCAACTGGCTCCCCCATGTTCCGCCGCCGCTGGCCAAGCTCGACCGGGCGGCTTGGTACTGCGATGCGACCATCGACACCTTCGACGAGCAGGGCATCCTTGACCAGTTCGAGAACGCGCTGAAGGCGCTGGGACTGGAATACATCGACGCCATGAAGCTGCACTCAATCTACTCGTCGGTCGAGGACGTGAAGACCAGGACGGGGGTGTTCAAGGCGTTCGAGACGCTGAAGAAGCAGGGCAAGGTGCGGCACCTGGCCACCGCGCAACACGGCAAAGACGCGGCGGCCATCTGCGTGGCGTGCATCGAGTCCGGCAGCTTCGACCACATTCAGCCCGCAATGAGCGTCGTCATGACCCCTGAGCAACTGAACCTGCTCGAGGTCGCCCGGAAGCATGATGTTGGCGTCATCACGAAGAAGACCCTGCACGCGGCTGCCATGGTGAAGCGCGAAGCCGACGGACTCAACCAGCAACAGCGACAGCGGCGCGAGGAACTGCGCCAAGCGCTCGAGCCCAATCTCGGCGCCGAGACCAAGATTGGGGCAGCGGTCATCAAAACGATGCTCAAGCTGCCCGGCGTCACAGCCGTCACACCGCTCACACAGAACTACGAACAGCTCAACGACAATCTCGCCAATGGCGGTCTCCAACTCGCCCGGCGGGAGGAGACCCTCGTGGAGACGATCAAGGCCGCCTGCGCCGACATGTGCGTCTACTGCGGCGAGTGTCACCACGCTTGTCCGCAAGGCATCCCGATCTCAAACGTCCTGCGGTATGCCGCCTACAACACGCTCTACGCAGAGCCGCGGCGCGCAAAGGCGCAATACGCCCAATTGCCGGCGGCGCACCGGGTGAGCGCCTGTCAGGATTGCGGCGGCTGCGAGAAGGCGTGCCCGCTCCAGGTTCCGGTCCGCGCCAAGTTGCGCCACGCGCATTCGTTACTTGCCTGATTGCGGCGGCTCCGGGGCACGCGCCCTTGCAGCTTGCCGTCGGGACGCGTTTGGTTCTGCGTTTCAAGGGAATCATCTCCGTGTCTCGTACGCGCGCTGGTAGTGCGCTGTGGTAGCGGGAACGATTCGCTCACTGGGCGCGTCTAACATGCCATCAGCCAGACCACACCTGCACCGCGGAGGTACCCGTTCATGAACACACACGCGAGAGTTAGCCAGTCTGTGTCGATTGTCGCTCTGCTGTTCCTGTCTGCCGCACTTGCCTCGGCTCAGGGCGTCCTCGGGCAGGACAACGCGCGAGCCAACAATGTCCCGCAGGCGGTCAACGAGCAGTCCAAGTTCCAGGAGCCATGGGTTCCAAGGTACATGTGGGCTGGCGAGGTCGCTCTGCTGTTCGGTGGCGTGGTGATTGAGCCGCGGTTCGACTTCATGAGCCTGGCCAACGGATTAGGTGGCGGGTTCGGCGGCTTGGCGGGAACCGGCGGCGGCGGCCGCTCTTCGGTAGGTGCGTCTCTGGGTGGCGGCGGTGGATTGGGCGGTGGAGGCTTCGGTAGAGGCGGCTTCGGCGGCGGGCAGAACGGTGGTTTCGGCGGCTTGAGCAACGGTCTGAGCCAAGGCGGCGGGCTTGGTCGCGGCGGAAGACGCGGCGGGTTTGGCTTCGGCGGCTGAGCGCTCGACGGTGGGGCGCCGTTGTCCAGAGGCCGGGCGACTTCTCGGGTCGCACGGTCGTCTCTTGCGCAGTCCGTCTCTTGTGCTGGCGCGGCGCTGGCGGGTTGACGGGGCCGCCCGCCGGGGTTACCGTGACATGCCTCGTCGCCCCATGGCGCTGCCTCGACTGCCGCGGTTTCACCCACCCAAATCCTGCAATCCTCGTTTCCCGGGCCCGCAGGACGGCGGCGGGGAGGGTGCAACGGGGTCTGGGAACCGGCGCGAGGGCGGTCGGGAGCCGAAACGGTGCTTCGCGGCGGTGTCCTGACGGCTCCGGAAGGCGAGACACTCCTGGGCGCTGGTGCGGTAGGGCGTGCCAGGCAGAGTTCTCCCTGACGCGCCGGCGGCGCGTCACGGAATCGACTTGGTTTGGGGGGACGGTCAGGCGATCAGGCGCTGACTGCCACCCAGGCCGCCCATTGGCGGGCGTGCAAATGCTCCTTGGGGGTCTTGAGGGTGAGTTGACGACTGCCGCGGGCCAATTTGCCCGCTACGCGGATCAGGAACGTCTGCACGGTCTGCATTTCCCAACGCCGCAGTTGCTCGCCGCTCAAAACGGATTGCAGGATCCGGGTGGGCTTCTACTCAGCGACTGAGTGCTTGCTGTACTACGTGAGCGACACGCTGCACGCGCCCAAGCCCGTGGAGACCGTCACACAGATCTTCGTGCTTACCACCATCTCCGGCCTGCTGGGCAACTTCCCGGCGGGGATCCTCAGCGACCGGATGTCGAAGAAGACGATCGTCTACGCGTCGACTTCCATCGCCGGGGCGGCGGCGCCGATCTTCCTGCTGACGAACTCCCTCCCAGTCGCCTTCGGTGCGGCCTTCCTGTTTGGCGCGGGCTTCGGCGCATTCATGGCGGTGGACTGGGCCTTCGCCACGAACCTGCTTCCCGAGCGAGACGAAGCCAAGTACATGGGCGTCTGGAACGTCGCCTTCACCGTCCCGCAGGTCGTCGCGCCGCTCATCGGCGGCGGGGTGGCATACTTCTTCAACCAACACGTCGGTCCGGGATTCGGCTACCGCGTCGTCCTGTTCCTCGTCATCGTCTACTTGACTGTCGGCACGGCGATGATCCGACCCATCAAAGAACGCGCGCTGCTCGGGCGCCACGGACTGCTTCCCAGAGGGTGAACATATGGATGTCGTGAGACAACTGCTGGCGACTCCGCCCGCTCTGTGCGTGGCGCGTTGCGGCCGGCTTGCCTGGCAAGCGTGGAACCGGTTTGCGGAAGACTACTGCTTGCTGCTCGCCGCAGCCCTGAGCTTCTACGGGCTGCTGTCGCTGATTCCGCTGAGCTTCCTCGGGCTGTGGGCGCTGAGTCGGTGGTTTGGACCGGACGAGGCATATCGCATGGCCGTTCAGTTGGTCCGCCAGAACATCCCGCTGGGGGCCGACGTGCTGATCGGTCAGATGAACGCCGTTCGCCACGGGAGCGCGAGCTGGATGACCGGCAGCCTTTGGGGGTTGCTGCCGCTGGTGTGGGCAAGCTCGCAGTTCTACGAAACGCTGGAACGGATCATGAGTGCCGGGTGGGCGGGTCGGCCGTTGCGCGGGTACCTGGCCCGGAAATCGCTCGCGTTGCTGACGCTGCTGTGCGCCGGGGTGTTCTTTGGGGCCTCGCTGCTGGCGACTACGACGCTGGCCGCTCTGCAGCATTGGCAGCTCCGGCTGTTCGGCATCACGGCGCCAGAGTTCCCGCGGTTGTGGCACCTGGCCATGACAGCGCTTCCGTTTGTGCTCTCGATCACGCTCTTCTTTCTCCTCTACAAGTTCCTGCCGAACGCCAAAGTGCCGGGCATGCTGGCGCTGAAGGCAGCCACCGTCGCGGGCGTGCTGTGGGAGTTGTCCAAGTCCAGCTTCGCGCGGTTCATCTCGCGAGAGACCACCTACCAGAACCTCTACGGCCCACTGACCAACGTTGTCGTGTTCATGCTGTGGATCTACGTGAGCGCGCTGATCCTGCTGTTGGGGGCCGAGTTTGCGGCGGCGTACCACTTCGACGAGAGTGAGGAGAGCCGCCGGGCGGAGGCGCTGCCGCAGGGGACCGGCGAGGAGAGCACACCGGCGGAGCCGGCAGGCGAAGGCTGAGCGCGGTCTCGCAACACTCGTGCACAGGCGGAGGCCTATGTCGAGGATTCTGTTCATTGTCAATCCCGCAGCTTTTGGCGGCCTGGGGTCGGCCTCCTGGGAGCGCTTTGCGGCTGAGTGGCAGGACGCCGTGGCGCCCAAGGACGTGGTGGTGACCAACGCCCCGGGGCATGCAACCGAGGTCGCTGCCTCCGCCGACGGCTACACGGTGGTTGCGGCCGTCGGTGGCGATGGCACGGTCCGGGAGGTGGTCGGGGGAATCATGGCGCGTGGCGGTGACCGGCCGGAGCTGGCGATTCTGCCGGGCGGCACCGGCAACGATGTCGCTCGCAGCCTGGGCATCCTGACCATTGCCGACGGAATCGCTGCCTTGCAGGCGGGACGCACCGCGGCGCTGGACCTGATTCGCATCGACTGCCACAACGACGGCTCCCCCGTGCAGCGCTACGCCTGCCTGACTGCCAGCGCCGGGGTGAGTGCAGTGGTGATCCACTGCCTCAAGCCGTGGATGAAGCGAGTGCTCGGCGCCGAACGGGCCTACATGCTGGCCACTGTGCTTGCCGTGCTGCGATACCGCCCGACTCACATGACCGTGCGCTGTAGCGAGGGCGAACAGCGCGGCCCGATCCTGATGGTCAACGTCGGAAACGCGGAGTGGGAGTCGGGCGGCAGTATGCGCATGTCGCCCGGCGCGCAAGTCGACGACGGGCGGCTGAACGTCTGCCTGATTGCTGCCGCCCCCAAGCTGAGACTCCTGCGGAAGCTGCCGCTCATCCTGACGGGCGACCACATCTACGAACCGGAGGTGTCGTACTTCCCGGTGACTGGCATTGAGGTGGACAGCGACCCGCCGGTCGGTCTGCAGATGGACGGGGACGCGTTCGGTTTGACGCCGGCGACATTCACCGTCTGCCCCGGCGCACTTCGCGTATTGGTCCCGCCCGCAGCGCCCGATACCAGAGCAGGGGGGGCGCGCCGCCCATGACAGAGCTGCTTGGCGCTCATGTGTGGGCGGTAGCGTTAGGGGTACTTGCGGCCGCGGCGGTTGGGTATGGCGTCCTCCTCGCCCCGCGGCGGTTTGAGGTGAGTGAACACCGGGTGCCTCTGCGGTTCCTTCCGCCGGCGCTGAGCGGTCTCCGCGTGGTGCACCTTACCGACTTGCACGTCGGCCCGTTCTTCGGGCGGACGGCGCTGAAGCGGGTAGTGACATTGGCGAACGCCTGCCGACCCGACGTGGTCGTGTTGACCGGCGACTTCGTCAACTTCCGCTCGCTGCGGTTTCTCGCGGGCGCAACTGCTGAGCTGAGTGAGCTGCGCGCCCGGTTGGGCGTGTTCGCCTGCCTCGGCAACCATGACCACTGGGAAGGCGTCGAGGCGGTGTGCGCCGCGTTGCGCGAGGCCGGGGTGACGGTGCTGGTGAACGAGAGCGTTGAGCTGGCGGCCGGCCTGTGGCTTGCCGGTGTCGATGACCGGATGTCAGGCGAAGCGGATCCGCAGAAGACGGTGCACGGCGTGCCTACCGGCGCGGCCGTTGTGTTGCTTTCGCACAACCCGACGATCCTCCCGGAGGTGGCTGGTCACCCGTGGCTGGTGCTGTCCGGCCACACGCACGGCGGTCAGGTCGCGCTGCCGCTCGTCGGCGCTCGCCACACCCCCACGCTGCCGGGCTGGCGGTGGGTCGTTCAGCAGTACGAGGGGGTGGGCGTGCGCGTGCATGGCGGCCGATCCGACGCCATCGCGACCCACCGCTACCCCGCCGGCTGGTACCGCGACGGGCAGGCAGCGCTGTACGTCAGCCGAGGAATCGGGCTGAACCAAACGTGGCCTTTCCGGCTGAACTGCCCGCCTGAGATCGCCTGTCTGGCCCTGACGATTGAGCAGGGATGAGTGCTCCTACCGCGAACAAGTCAAGCTGGGGTGCCTGGCCGAGGGAGACCATAGATGGATGCCGTTGTCACAGCAGGAGGCCGACTGACCGGCGCGTTCGCCAAGGAATCAGGCGTGCAAGTCAAGGCCCTGATCGAGCTTGGCGGCCGGACGCTGCTGGAACGCACCGTTAGCGCCCTCGCGGGCAGCGACCGGGTGGACCGGATCGCGGTCGTTGGCCCGAAGGAAGTGCGCGAAGTCGCCGAGGCTGCCGGGGCCACTCACTACGTGCCGGAAGAGGGCTCCGGGATCGACAACCTGATGGCAGGCATCCGGGCGCTGAAGGCCACGGGACAGATCGTGATGTCGACGTCTGACTTGGTTGTGGTGCAGCCCGAGGACATCGACGACCTGATCGGCCGCGTGCCGGCAAGTGCGGCGTTGAGCTACGTGGTGGTGACCAGTGAGGAGTTCCTGACCGCGTTTCCCAAGCGTGAGAACAAACACTTCGTGGGGCTCCGGGACGGGCAGTTTGTGGGCGGCTGCGTGTTCGTGGTTGACGTGGGCGCCCTACAGCGGATTGAGTCTGAGCTGCGCGCGATGTTCCTGGCGCGGAAGGTGCCGGTCGTGTTGGCTTCGTTCATCGGCGCCAGGGTCCTGCTGCAGTTCGCGCTCGCCCGACTCCTCGGGAGGTGGGTGGCACCGACCACCGCGGAACTGAAGGCGCGGGTGGAGCGCTCGCTCGGGTGCCAAGCCGTCATTGTGCGCGGCGCCTCGCCGCGACTGGCGCTGGACGTAGACACCAGGAAGGACTGGCGGTTTGCCGCGGCACACGTGGCAGAACTCGAGTGCCCGGAACCTGTGGCGCAGGGAGCGGCGGGATGACTGCGTTCTTCGAGCACCACGGCGTCCTTGGGCTCTTTCTGCTGTCCTTCTGCGAGGCCAGCTTCTTCCCGCTGGCGCCCGATTTCATGCTGGCACCGATGGCGTGGAAGACCCCCGAACGGGCGCTGGCGCTGGCGCTTCTCGCCACCCTTGGCTCGGGCGCGGGGTCGCTCTTCGGCTACGCCCTTGGTCGCTTTGGCGGCCGGCCGTTGCGGCTGCGGTTCGCCACCTCGGAGAAGATTGCCAGCGTCGAGGCGGTCTTCCGGCGCTACGGCGTCTGGGGCGTTGCATTGGCCGGGTTCGCGCCGCTTCCGTACAAGCTATTCACGATCGCCAGCGGCGTGTGTCGCTTGGAGGTCGTGCCGTTCTTTGTGGCCGGAGTCGTCAGCCGCGGGCTGCGGTTCGTGCTCGTGGCGGCGCTCGGCCGGGCGTACGGCGGACACGTTCGCGACAATCTGAACGCCATCGGAGGGACGTTGGTTGGCTTGTGTGCGGTCGGTATCGGCGTCTGGTTCTTCGTCCGTTGGCGCCGAACCCGGGCGCAGCAGACCGGCAGGGAGGCAGACCCGGCCGCTGAATGCGACGACTGAGACTGGAGGCTTGACGCGATGTTGCTCTATCGTGCGCTGTCCGCCCTGGTGGGTCTTCCGCTGGCCGTCGTGCTGGTGTGCAGCGGCGGCCTGTGGCTGGCCGTTCCGGTGTGCGCTCTGGTCGCGCTGGGCTTCGGCGAGTTCGCCGACAAGGCGCGAGCCAAGAACCTCAACGTCATCGCGCCGCTGGGCTACGCGGTCTCGGTTGCGTTGGTCGTGGTCACGTACGCGCGGACGCTGCCCGCTGGCGCGTTCGGTCGGCTGTCGCCTGACCGCTACGACCGGGCGCTACTCGGGCTGCTGTTCTTGCTGGTGATGGGTAGCCTGATCCTCTACGTGTTCCGGTACCACCGCGACCAGCGGGCGCCGGTGGTTGCCGACGTGAGCGCTACGGTGTTGGGCGCGCTGTACTTGGGCGTCGCCTTCAGCTTTTTCGTGCTGCTCCGGGACTTCCACAGCGGGGAGACGCCCGTCGCGATTCCCGGCTTCGCAGGCCACCCGCAGCAGTTCGGTGCCCGGGTGCTGTTGCTGTTGTTCTGCGCGACGTGGGCCACGGACACCGGCGCCTACTTCGCCGGAAAGAACCTCGGCGAACGGACGCCGTTCGTCCGCAAGCACAAGCTCACCCCCGCCAGCCCGAACAAGACGTGGGAAGGGTGCGTTGGGGGCTTTGTCGCCGCAGTGTTGGTTGGGCTGGCGTTCGGCTCGTGGTTCCAGTTGCCCCTCCTGCTGGCGCTATTGGTCGGCGCAGTCGCCGGCGTCATGGGCCAATTCGGCGACCTGTGCAAGTCGATCATGAAGCGCGATCTCGGCACCAAAGACTTCGGTTCGCTCATCCCCGGTCACGGCGGCGTGCTGGACCGGTTCGACAGCTTGATGATGAACGTGCCTGCCGTGTATCTGCTGCTCATCGCGGTCATGTAGACGGGAAAGCGCCATGGTCTTTACAGACCTCCAACTCCACGTCCTGCAATGGCTCCAGCACTTCGCGTGTCCGTTTCTGGACCACCTGCTTCTCGGCATCACGTACCTCGGCGACGAGAAATTCTACCTGGTGCTGCTCTCGCTTCTGTATTGGAACGTCAGCCCAAAGTGCGGTTATCGCGTCGTGCTGCTGTTTCTGGTCAGCGTGCTGCTCAACGGCGGACTCAAGGAGCTGGCACACACGACCCGGCCCTTTCTGGCATACCCGGACCTCATCCGGATCGCACCGGGCGCCGAGGTAACTGCAGGAGGGTGCGCCTTCCCCAGCGGGCACGCACAGGGCACGACCACAGTCTGGGGCGCGCTGTGGGTGATGCTCAGGAAGCCCTGGTTGCTGGTGGCGGCTGTGGCGATCATCGCGTGCGTCTCTCTCTCACGGCTGTACCTCGGCTGCCATTGGCCGGAGGATGTGATTGGCGGAGCGCTGATCGGCGTGTGCTTCCTGTTCGTGACATTCCGGTTCTGGGACCGTTGGGAAGGGATCCTCCCCCACGTGCCGCTTGGCGTCCGCCTGGGGGCCGCCGCCGTGATTCCCGTGGGCCTGTTCGTGGTCGGGGAAGGCATCGACGACACGCCGAAGCTGGCAGGCGTGCTGTTCGGGTTCAGCCTGGCGCATGTGTGGTCCAGTCACCACGTCGTTGATGGAGGCGCCCCTTCGGCCGGCATCCGCGTCGTCGGCAGCTTGGTCGGCTTGGCGGTCCAAGGCGGGCTCTATGTGGGGCTCGGCCGTTACCTGCCGCCCTCTGCGTGCCTCCAGTTCCTGCTGTTTGCAGCCATCGGTGCCTGGGTGCCGTTTGCCGCGGTGCTCATGCGCCGCTGTGTGCGCCGCACCTTGTCCTTGCCGAACGGAGCCGCGGTTGCGCCATGAGCGACGTGTGCTTCATCGTGAACCCGAAGTCGGGCGCCAAGCGGGGGAGGGAACGGCTGGTCGACCGGATCTGCCGGATCTGGCGTGACGCGGGCCGCGAGCCGGAGGTTCTCCTCACTGCGCGCCGAGGACACGGTGGCGAACTTGCCAAGGAGGCGGCAGCGTCCGGCATGCCACTCGTCGTTGCCGTGGGTGGCGATGGCACGATCAACGAAGTGGCCTCCGGCCTGGTAGGGACCCGGACCGCGCTGGGGATCGTGCCTGCCGGTTCGGGGAACGGCTTCGCGCGCAACTTCGGCATTCCGCTTGAGCAGGAGACAGCGATTCGGTCGCTGCTCGACCCCGTCACCAAGCCCGTCGACGTGGGCACAGTCAACGGGCGCCACTTCTTCTGCGGCATGGGGATCGGCCTGGACGCTGCCGTCGCCGCCGGCTTTGACCGCTTTGGCGTGCGCGGCAGGTTGCCGTACTTTGTGGTGGGCGTGCGGGAGTTTCTGCGCTACCGCCCGCAACCTGTCGAAGTCCGGCTCGATAGCGAGGTGCTGCGGGGCAGCCCCCTGCTGCTCTACTTTGCGAACACACCCCAGTACGGCTCGGGTGCAGTCATCGCCCCCCGCGCGCAGCCGGACGACGGCGCGCTGGACGTGTGCTGGCTGTCGCCGGTCTCGACGCTGTCGGCGCTCTGCAACGTGCGGAGGCTGTTCGACGGCACCATTGACGCCTGGGAGGCCATGACTGTTAAGCGCGCTCGCCGCGCGACGATTTACCGGGCCGAAGCGGGGTACTTCCACCTTG
>Ga0210014_1000272_pt1 | contig 44065 bp, 35 predicted proteins | sample CryGeymeta201519_FD_183983 | JGI IMG/M metagenome (GOLD analysis project Ga0210014, IMG submission 183983) | Groundwater microbial communities from Crystal Geyser aquifers in Utah, USA - Crystal Geyser metaG 2015-19 (SPAdes) (version 2) | ecosystem: Environmental > Aquatic > Deep subsurface >...
TAGGATAGTCCGTATCGAATCAGATTTCGATCGAGTCGAACCTCGGTTTCATACCCTTCAACCACGCAGTCTATGATTCGGACGTGATATTCGTTTTCCAAAACAGCCGCAAGGTAGGCCAGGCCTATGGGGGGATGGATTCCTTTCGGCTCGGAACTCATGTCCGTATACGCGGTCAAGGGAGGTTGAATCAGCAATATGTTCTGTATAGGTTTCCCTGTGCCCAGCGTCTTGTTGCCTCTTTTTTCCATGTCCTGTTACCCCATCCGATACGGAACCAACGTCATCGCTTGGAAAATTTCAAGCATCTCCCGAATGAAATTCGAGCCTTCATATCTGCCAGTGGCCGCGCCCCTTTCTTGCATGACTGAATACGGATTTAAGAGGCTTCCCTTCCAGCAACCATTTGATCGCGATGGTCCCTAATTTAATGTTGTTGGCGACCGTTGCAAAGGATGACAGCAACAGGGGGCGCCCGCGCAGGATTCTGATGCGCGAAAACCATCTGATCAGACGTTTTGGAATGAAACTCTTGGACGTGAGTGAAAATAAACTGATCCAATAACGCTCGCCGTCCGGCCAGGGATAATCAAGCGTGACAAACCACTTGTTATGGGTCCTCTCGGCCTTGCTTTCCACCTGATCCGGTGAAATCCTGCCGGAAGCCAGGGCCTTTTGCGTGAGCATTGTATTAGGAAAATAAGTCAGAGGAAACATACGCAGGTGAAAGGGACGAGGAAGTTGTAAGATGAACTCCAAGCCCCGCCTCTTGTCCTCCTCGGTCTCAAAAGGGTTATCAACAATGAGATCATAAAAAGGGATGATCTTCAGATCGCTGATGATGCCCGCAACGTTAAGCAGGGAGTCATCAGATACAGGACGTTCAAAGACTTCTCTGCGAATACGTTCGGACCCGCTCTGCAGTCCCACTTCGACCCGTTCCAGGCCGGCGTCCGTAAGCATCTCAAGAATATCCCTGTCCACCATATTCGGATGCTGAGCACACTGAAAAGGAAGATTGACACGTTTCTTGTATTTCGCTGTAAACTCCATGGACCAGGACTTGTCCCATGCAAACACCTCATCAATAAAATCAATCCTCTGAAGGCCCGGGAACCTTTCCCGCATGGACTCAATTTCTTCAAGAACATTATCAACACTTCGCCGTCTCACGGGAGGCCCTTTGCCCTTGTAGATTTGGCGGAATACGCTGTTACAGCAATAAGAGCAATGATACGGGCATCCTCTTGAGCCCATAACGTTCAGATTGAACGCGCCCAGAGCCGGGTCTTTCCCGGAAACGCTGTCGTCTTCGATAAGATATTTCCCCTCATGGCCGTAATCCGGGAAAGGCAGACTGTCCAAATCTTGAACCGGCGCCCGAACGGGATTGCGGATAATCTCTTTCTCTGTCCGGATCCACAGATTCTGGATGCCGTGAACATTCTCGCCTTTCGCGAACTGTGAAGCCAGTTCGAGCATGGGATGTTCCCCTTCCCCTATACAGATCATATCCGATACCTGTATGCATTCCTCCGGAGCCACATTGGGGTGCGTGCCCCCCCAGATCACGGGCATGCCAAATGTTTTTCGAATCTTTTCGGTGATCGCCGTTGCAATTCGAAAGAAGGAGGACCTGAGACTGACTCCAATAACAACCGGTTGCAGCCTGGAAATGATGTCCAGCAGGAATTGATATTCCTTATTTGTGGGCAGACTCATCTCATCGGATTCAAGGTATTTCTCTTTGAAGAAGATCAGATGCACGTCCATCCCGTGTGCCTTCAGGAAAGAAGAGATGTATCGGAGTCCGATCGCATCCGAGGAATAGAGTGAGACGAGAACAATTGTGCAGTTCTCAGTGCATGACATCATGATGAGTCCTTTGCGCCTTGGAGACCGCCATGGTCATCGCTTTTATTTAACAGCGAGATAGTGATAATCATAATAGATTTTTTCTCCAGGTTTCACGCGGAAGAAATATATTTTGGTGTCACTTCGGTCGGAGGCGATTTCCTCGATCGGGCGGCTGGAATCCCGGAAGTACCGGGTGATCTCCTCTTCCCAAAGGATGACTTTTTCAATATTCTCCGGCACAGGGATCGGTTCTATCTTGAATCCTGTCGGAATCCAATAGGTTTTCGGGTTGGTTTGATAACCAACCGTCACATAAACATTCTGCGCATCTATCGGAACATCAGATGGACTGAACATCAATGGAAACGGACAGTAAACGAGATAGTCAGGGAGATAGAAACCGGCTTGCGTATTGTAAAGGAAGGTAAGAACCATGGCGTTTTGCGGAGCGGCACTCTCTTTCGTCAATCTCACAAGCTCCTCAATGTGCCGGTCTCCCGCTCGTATCGTTGCATAAGAAACGCGAGTCTCCTTGAAGAGGAAGATGTAGGTGTTGACGCAAACCAAGACAATCACCAACGCAACAAGGTTAACTTTATAGGAAAACAGAGACAGGAGAGACGTCCTCAAAGGAGAGGCAATATGCGGGACGACTTTATGCGCCGCCTTCTGTAAATCCATCGCGGCACCCTTAATCGACTCCGCCAGACATATAAACAGAGGCGGCAGTACCACGACCACATGCCCGGGGTTGAAAACATTGACGCCGATCAGGAACAGGACTGGCGGCACAAGCCAGATCAGCAAAAATTTAATCCTGGGATCTTTCGCCATGTCTGGTATTTTAAAAAACCGCATGTAGAAATAAAGCATGGGGAGCAACCCGAAACAAAGGCTGTAAACCATAAAGCCGGCAAAGACCTTTCCACGACCTACAATCTGCAGGAGAAACGGTGCCGGATGTTTCACCCAGGTATGAACCTGTGCATAAGAGGCCGCATAATACTTTTCCACCCCGCCTGTCAGTGTAATCATCGGAACGAACCAGACTAAGCAAGTCAGCCCGAAGGCCAGAAGGGAAGCCGTCACCTGTTTCCAGGAATATCGCCTCATGGCATACAGCCATAAGGGGAAAAGCATGATCACAATATGTTGCCTGACTCCGGTGACTAGTCCCAGAGCCACTCCCGAAATAAGAAGCCATCCTTTCTTCCCGCATAACAGTTGATAGCAGGCAAGAGCAAAGATAACGCTCAGAAAACCTTCGAGGGCATAGGTGAACGGCATCTCTCCGTTGAACCAATATAGGGGAGACGTCAAGAGAAGCACGGCACTGATCACAGCATTGGAGCGACCGTACATTTGTACGGCCAGCACATAAAGGGCGCATACGGCCAGGGCGCTCGATAGGAGGCTGACACCGATCAGGCTCACACGTGTGTCGTGCAGAAACAGATCTGTAAACTTAGCTGCGGCCACGTACAGAATATAGCCGGGGGCATGCGGGCGCATCTGCGCCACATCGTAGCCTTTCATCGCCATAGCGAACCGGGCGGAGTCCCCCTCAAAGATGGTACGGCTAACGAAAGGGACTCGAGTGATCATCCCCAGGATGAATAGTGAACCTGCTATAATGATGTCCGTTTTTTCGATTCTCTTAACCTGTAAATTCTGCATGATCACTCTTTTTGAAGTCTCGGAAACACTAAAAGTATGCCAGCAGCAGCTTGACCTGCCGGTAGAGAGAGCGGAGGTCTCCTTTGGATAATCTGGAGACAATATATCGAGGCCTCAAATAGAACCCTGCATAGGCACGGCGAGCCGTATGCTTCAGTTCTGTCAGATCCCTGCCATGCTTGCACGCCTCTGGAAATAGTTCTCCGCCGTGGAACGCCTGGTCATTGTTTTGCATTTGATCGTACAAACCGGTGCCCGGATAGGGGATCGCGATATGAAACAGGGCATACGTGGGGTTCAAACGCCTGGCAAACCTAATGGTCTCGTCTATCTGGTCCGGACCCGAGTCCGGGAACCCCAAGATAAAGAAACAGGCCGATTCAATCCCGGCCCGATGGACCATTTGCATGCCCTTTTCAATCTGCTCAATTGAGATCTTTTTCTGAATACTCTCCAAGAGATCATCCGTGCCGGCTTCAACACCAAAATGAATGAGGCGGCAACCCGCCCGTTTCATCCTCCCTAACAATTCTTCGTCGATAAGGTCAAACCTGGTTTGGCAGGTCCAGTGAAAAGGATACTGCTTCCTGCTCAGATAGTCGCACAGCTCCAGCACTTGCCTGCGAAAGACCGTAAACTCCAAATCCATGAAGTAGGCTGTCCTGATACCAAAATGAGATATGGCATAATCGATTTCAGCAATGAGCTTGTCTACCGGCTTCCTCCGGACCCCTTTCCCATACATTTTCAACAGGCAAAAGATGCACTTCGATGCACAACCCCTGGAACCCTCAAACAAGGTAAAATGTGAACCCAGAACTTCATAGTGGTATTTATTCATGGGAAGCAGGTGAAACGCCGGTATCGGGAGATCGTTCAGGTCAAGTGGCTCCTGTTCCCCGGTCATCCTCATGCTTCCATTTTCCTGGAACGCCAATCCCCGTATCTCCGAGAGGGATTTCCCATGGCATATCTCTCGTATGGTCAGCTCAGGCTCCCCCCGGATGACGGCCATCGCTTGTGTCAAATCGAGCAGTTCCCCGGGTCTTACGGTTCCATGGGCACCGAGAACAAAAACCTCATCGTTGTACTTCCTTACTTGGGAGACGGTCTCCAGAAAAGGGGTGATATCAACACTGGGACACTGCCAACGGTCCAGGCTGGAAGAAGAAACAAAGACTTTATCAAAACCGGCGGCCTGTTTGGCTACTTGATCGGGGGATAGTCTTAAGGCGTTGGCGTCTATAATACGGACCTCATGACCATCCCGCTCCAGAAGAGCCCCGCAGTTAGCCAGATCAAGCGGAGGCCATACCCGGTTATAGATCTTGCCGCGCTTATTGATCAGGTGAATTTGATACGGGTTTATGAGAAGAATCTTCACGCAATCTCCGATTCACGAGCTTTCCTGAACGGGAGAGACGATCTCTCCAGAGTAACCATCGTAATCGCAACACTCCGCGGATATCCTCAAGAGCTGTTGGAATGATTTTCACCCGGCTGTCATCATCTTCAATCCATGTGACCGGAATATCCTTAATTCTGTACCCCTGTTTTTCCGCCAGCACGAGCAGCTCTGTATCAAAAAACCATCCCTGATCTTCAACCTGAGGTATCACCTTGTCCACGACTTCCCTTGTGAGCGCCTTAAAGCCGCACTGGGCGTCCGTAAACTTCGTAAAGAGGACGGTTTTCAGAAAGATATTGTACATCCTGGAGATGATTTCTCTCTTGAAACACCTTTTGGTCTTCGATGTCTTGGCGAGCCTTGATCCGATCGCAATATCATAGCCCTCCTGAATCAATGCCTGGACCAACTTTGGCAGGGCCTCCAACTCCGTGGAGAGATCCACATCCGTATACAATACGACCTCGGCAGAACTTCGCATCCAGGCCTCTCGAAGGGCGCGGCCCCGGCCTTTCACTTTTAAGTGGATGAATTCCACATCACGGAAGTTGCGGGCGAGGGTTTTCGCGACGTCAAAGGTTCCGTCTGTTGAACCATTATCCACGATGACAATCCTCCAGGGATATGCAAGATTCTTCCTGAGAAATTCCCGTACGACACCCACACTTTTCTCCAAAACATGGGCTTCATTCAAGACAGGGATGACGATGTCTACACGATTCTTGGAGCTGTTTTCTATTTTCATTTAAAGAGCAATGCCTTGATAAACTTAAGTCCCTTTACAAAGATCTTTGGATCCGTAAAAGTTGCCAGATGCCTTATCAAATAACTCGGCCTGAGCAGAAATTTTCTATACGCCCTTGTCTGCGCTCTTAAAAGATACTCCTGGCCGATACCTTCGGGGATAAAAGGAAGGGTGCTGGGATGGCCGGAATAGTTTGTCCATCTTTCACTCACCATGCCATTCTGAAAAGCAAGCTCCCGCAACGGTGTCTGCGGGAACGGCGTGAATGTGAAAACGGATATGCCGTCAAGAGGGAGAGACAAGGCCAGATTGATGGTCATTTCCATCTCTTCTTTGGTCTCAGTCGGCAGGCCCAGGATAAATGAGCCCATCACTTCAATATCATGTTTCTTGATCAGGGTAATACCTTTCCGGGTGTCTTCGATACTCAATTTTTTATTAATCAATTTTAACATCCGAGGGGAGCCGCTCTCGATGCCGAGGTATACGGTTCTGCATCCCGCCTTCTTCATCAAAGAGAGCACCTCTTCATCCACTTCATTGGCGCGGCCCAGGCAGGACCAGCCGAGATTCAATGATGCCTTGATCATCCCCTCACAGATCTTCACGGTTCTTTCCCTGGAAAGCAGGAAGTTATCATCCTCGATGGAAATGAATTCTATACCGTATCTCTCTTTCAGGTGTAACATTTCCGAGACCACATACTCCGGGCTGTGGTATCTCCATTTCCTTCCGAAGACCGACTGATCACAATAACCGCACTGGAAGGGGCAGCCTCGGCTGGTGATCATCGTGGTTGTGAACTTTGCACCCCTGAAAGGTGTGTGTGAATATAATCGAAGATCCTTGAGCAGATGGCGAGCCGGAAAGGGGAACTCATCCAGATTTTGGGCGGACTTCCGAGGTTTGTTCTGCTCGACATGCCCGTTGAGCCTCAACAGTGTTCCGTCCACATTCTCGAGGGATTCTTTCCTGCTTAATCGTCCGACGATTTCCAATAATGTATGTTCCCCTTCTCCGAATACACCGACATCAATGCTTTCGCACTCCGACATCGTCTGTGAAGGAAGCGCACTCATATGGGCGCCCCCCAATACGGTGATAATGCCGAGATCGACCTCCTTGACGGAGCGAAGGACCTCCTGGGCCGTCGCGTAAGCAACGGTTGTGGAGGTGACACCGACGAGATCGGGTGCGAACCCTTTCACCTCCTTTTTCAGTTCGGACGTCGAGATATTTTCCGCGAAACAATCCAAAATTCTTGTCTCATGCCCATTGTCCGACAGCACAGCCGCCAGATAGCACAATCCCAGGGGGGGCAAGCAGGGCGCACCGACCGAATACTTGGCGTAAACGTCCTGTCTGGTAATCGATGGGTTAATCAGCAAAATCTTCATGTTCTATTTTATTCTCCTTCTCTTGTAAATTCTTCTTTAATTTCTTCCAGAGTAACGCAATTTCATGAAGCGTCACAAATATATGCTTCATCTTTACTTTGGATTTCCCCGAGGTCCTCGGCAGATGCGTGACCCCGATCTCTTTTATTTTCAGACCCTGCTTTTGTGCCTTGACCATGATCTCGGTATCAATAAAATACCCCTGGGAGTCGATCGTGATGGTTTTCAACGCGGACCGCCTGAAAAGCTTAAAGGAACAATCTATGTCCTTCAATTTCAATCCGAACAAAAGGCGTACCAGAAAATTGTATCCTTTCGAGAGCCGAAGCCTGTATTTTGGATCCTTTCGGTCCTTTCTATAGCCCACGACCATATCGTATCCGTCAATCAAGGGCAGAGCATTGTGCAGATCATCCATGTCGAATTGATAATCACCGTCCGTATAGAAAACCAGATCACACCGCGCCGCGTCAAAGCCCGCCCTCAGGGCATTCCCATAGCCCTTGCTATGATCGTGATGAATCGCCCTCACGTGTCCGTCATTCTCTCTGCAGAGTTCATCTACAATTTGTTTTGTTCCATCGGTGCTGCCGTCGTTCACAATGATGACTTCATAATCTTTGAAATAAGCGCCCAGGACCCTTAACAGATCGCCGGTGAGCCTTCGAACCGTGCCCTCTTCGTTTAAAACAGGGAAGAAGGCCGATATGGATTTGTTCATTTCTGAGCCCATCCTTTTGTAAGAGATCGTTTTGGTACTGACACGCCTACCCTTCTCCCATCGGCAGTCTTCTTACACATGAGATTCTTCCATCAGGGCAGGAACCGTTTTACTCAGGACTTCTGTCAATGCCTCTCCAATCAGTTTGTTCCCATAAGAATTGTAGTGAGGATCTATCTTGTATCGGAAGCCCTTCGCGTTTGCAAGAATCGGGGAAAGATCGATATAGGGGACATCCAGTTTTCGGAGAAGATGATCAAGCCAGCCCATTGGCATGACGTCGATATTGACGATCATGAATCTTGCGCCGCGTTGGGCCGTAAGATCACGAAGGGATCTGAATATCTGCCCGGCGACTTTTTCACGGTATCTCTCTTTAAACTCCTTGTCGCCGATGTCCCGCTGCTTTGCCCTTGTTTTTGCCGTGTTCCACATTTCCTGATCTCGTTTCTCCAACCGCCAGGACATTACAGCTACTTTATATTTTACACTTAAATAAGAATAAAAATAACTGCTTTTTAACCGGCGATCCAGATAGTTTCTGACATCGGTGTAGGCGGAACCGCTGACCAGATAAGCCACAAGGTGCGTCCGGTCGCGACCTTCTACGCTTTCCTCTCGAGGGATAATATGCTTGCCTTGCTCACCCAGAAAGGCATATATCGCCCGATCGATATCACATTCAGAGATGCAGCACAACACCAAATCCCCCTTGATTTCATCTCCGTAGTGTTCATACCATCTATACATGTTTTGTATCCCGTAACCGGGTACCCCGGCATTGATTGTCTCAATATCCGGAAAGGCCTTGCCTACAATGTCTGTGAAGCGCTCGCCCACGGGAACTCCCTCAGCAAAGGTGAACGAATCACCGAGAAAGAGAATACGGGGACGCGTCTTCTCACGGGAGATCTCCTTCTCACGAAGCCCCTGGCTGTTAATTTCGTAAGTTATTTTAAAGTCGGAGGTTAGAACGGCTCCTTTCGATCCAGGCTTCATTCTGAATTGTGTGTAGGGGTCATGCATATAGATTTTTGGGAACCGTGTAAAGGAGAAGTTTCGGTAAACCTCAATATTCTCTCCGGCTATAAAAAGTAGGAAACGCGTGATCAGCTCGTTTATTGTGAAAACATAAACGAGCCAGAGAGTAGGCTTGACTAAACAACGAAGCACTCTAATGAATATCATGGAATGTGTCGTACGTATGACTGCGGTTTGTAAGAAAAGTCCATACCGAACCATGGACGGGCCGCCGTCGGCTCTCGTTCTTTATTATGGCTCTTCAGGCCGGGAAAACCCCTTGACGGCGATCGCGTGTTGACGGCAGCCCTCATAGCACCGGAGGCATCGTATGCATTTTTTATAATTCACTTTGTAGACATCTATTCTCATGGCATCTTTCACAGGGCAGATCCTCAGGCAGTCTCCGCATTGGTCGCACTTCTCCTTGAGGATCTCCGGGTTCGTGCCCAGGTATCCGGTATGGAACAGAAACTCGTTCAAATGCATGGGGAATATCCGTGAAAAGACCATATCAAGGATGTGAATCATCCGAGTGCTCAGATGGTAGAAAGCGCTTTTGTGAGGGATGTTGAAGGGGACCATCGCATCCGCAGGCTGCACGCCGGCAATCGTAATCTCCTGGCCGCCGGCATTCCCATTGAAAAGACGAATATATTCAATTTCCTTCCAGGAGAGCCCCATGATCCGGCAGGCTATCTTATCCACGGAAACCATATCTTTCCCGGCGATGATCAAGCCCACGTCAATGGGATCCCCATAGGTCGGGCCGTCTCCCTGCATGCAGGTGACGGCGTCTACGACCGTTAAGATGGGTTGGAAAACCCTGCCGATATCCGCGATGCATGCATGAATGCCGCGGATATGCACCCGCCTCTTCTCCGGGTCCGGCAGCAGTCCGATTAAATTCTTCATGCCGCAGGTCATCCCGGCAGACACATGGGTTTTGAGTTTGGGGAGGTTGATGATTTTTGCCTGGTGAAGAATCCGGGGAATCCTGATGGACTTCAATACCCTTGCTCCGGGCACCGGTATCTTGATCATCTCCAGAGGCCCCTCGATCAAATGAATCTCATTTTCCCGGACAAAGTCTCGAACACCCAGGACGTCGTAAACCGACTCTTTGTCAAATTCCGTTGCCGGAGTTTCATACAGGATGGGTATGGCCCCGCAGCGATGCACTTCTTCGGCCACCACTCGAATGATTTCGAAATCCGTGGTGACCCCCTGCCGGGACTCTCGTGGGGCCACGAAGTTCGGCTTCAAATAGACCTTATCGCCTTTGCTCACGAGAGATTCCATTCCCCCGGCGAGGGAAACGGCTTCTCTCACTGCTTGCTCGATGCCCTGCTCAACCCTCACAATGGAAACAACAGGACTCATCTCAATGCTCACAGGGGCCTTTGTCTTGGCCGGAAACATCTCGGCCTTTGCTTCTCCAACTCATCCGGGATACCGCCTTTAAAATATCTTCGGGTTCCGGCGGGCACCCCGGCACAAAATCGGTCTTGTTTTCCCGGGCCACGTCCCGGCAGCAGTTCCCGATGCAAAGGATCCGGCCCGCATCATGAGGAACCTCGGCCTTCTTCCCCCTCAAAAGATGAAACTTTTTGAAAAGAATAAAATAGATGAACTTGGGGAAGAAGGTGAACCAGTACTTTGGATTCACCAAGGCAAGATGGACGGCCTTTTCAAAACTGTGCTCATCCTCGGCGCAGGCGCGATAGTTTTTCCAGGAATAGAAATTCAGGATCTGCTTGGGCTTGGGGCTCGGCATCTCAAATACGCTTCGGTGGCCGGCAAATGCTTCACCGGTGATCTCGGGTTCAGAGGTACACAGCCCCTGCTGCAGTGCATGTTCAAGGTGCGGGACCTGCGCAGGAGACACCCCCATGAATTGACAACAGGCCATATCCGTCTCAAAGAGGTCTTTGCCGTAAACCATGACCTGGGTAGATTTCATCTTTCCCTTGGTCGGCCCTTCTCCCTCCATGGACTCAACGGCATCCACCATGATGAAATCCGGCTGAATGGCTTTAGCAATGGATAGCAACGCATGATGGAGATCATATTCTCTGTGATTGGCCTTCTTTGCCTGAGGCGTCAACAGCCCCTGCTGGTTCTTGATGGAGAGGGTCACGCCGGTATGAAAGTGCGTTTTCATCTTGGCCGCATTAATATAGAAGTCGCTGTTCAGCACCTCCTCGGGCAATTCCAATAGACCGTGGTCCCATTCCTTTTTTATGCATCTTGCTTCATTGAGGTTCACTAAACGGACTTTCATCTTCCTGCACAGATCTGAATAGCCTGACTTTTTGAAGGCCTCCCTCCCGTCCACACCCGCAGCGGGTCCATCTCCCACGGTGATCTCGGTGAGTCCCAACCCCCTCAGGACGTGAATCAAGGCCTCTGCCACAACCGGATGCGTCACCACGCACGAATCCGGCTTGGCTGGACGGACGACATTGACCTTGATAAAGGCGCTCCTAACCCCGTTCAGGTCCACTCGAAGCTCGTGAAACGCTCGAAGAATAGATTCTTGAATCAAGGATCGATCATACCGCGTCACTTCATCAAAGAAAACCGTCATGATTTTACTCCATGCCCGTTGCGGCTCATGATGATTGAAAATTGAAAACCGCTATTTCCGGTGGACAAAAGAAACGGATCGGCAAAATACTCGTCCCCACCCCGCGCGACACATAAAGGTTCGCGTCCCCCCACTGGTGCAGTCCCGAAATATATTTCTCCCCGATCGTTGTCATGGTAGCCAGAGGTCCATAAAAAGGGATCCGGATCTGACCTCCATGTGTGTGGCCGGTCAATATGAGATCCATGTCTCCCATTCGGTCCTTTGAATGGGCAGGCCTGTTGATACGGTACCTCTCTCTTCCTTTTTCGTCCACTGCATCGCTGAATTGCAGATAGACCGAATCGTTCATGATGCTTCCATGGAAGGCCCTCATCCGAATCCAGACATGGTATTTGACACCCTTCCTGGCGGCGAACGTCATTTCAAAGAAATCCCGGGGGTTCGTCAACGGCTGAAAGTGCCATTTCTTTTGGGGAGGGAGATCATCCAGCCGGAAACCGAACAATGCGCCGGGGTCAGGCTCTCTTTTCCATTTCCCAAAAAGGTTTTCCGGCTGCGCGGCCGAAGCCGGGATCACAATCAGCCCGGGATATCCGGTCGATATTTCCCGGCGTGCCAGCAGGCCGTTCAGGTGTTCAAAGTTTCCGGCTTTCAGTCCGGCATCTATTTCTTCATAGGGGCTCAAAAGAATCGTATCCAGGAAGACGCCGTCCTGACGACTCTGAACTCGGATCGTCTGCAGCCCATCCGCCTGAAAATAGACATCTCCATTTTCGGGACTGAAATAGGTGCTGTCCACCCATCCCCACTCCCGTAGGCGGTCTTTCATGCACGATCTTTCCAGGAGGTTGATGACCAGGGCGTCGGCCCTCGGGTTCAGAATATCCGGAGAGTGTGCCAGCAGGACCTTGGGGGCCTCCCGCGGGACGCCTTGGACGGCCGCCGCAAAATCGTCAAACAGAAAAAATGGGTCATCCACTCCGACGAGGTATAGATGCTTCCCATTGAACTTCAGTTTTACATTCCGGTTGTTCAGCAAGGTGATATGAATATCTTCCAGGGCGCGCACAAAGTCATGAAAAAGGGCGGCCGGTTCCATGGTGTGGTCTGCATTCCCGAAGACGGCAAATATACCGTATCGTGATCTGAGTTCTTTCAGTGTCCGGATACAGGCAGTGAAATCATTCTTGTAATTCTCGATAAGGTCCCCTGTAATCAGGATGAGGTCGGGTGTTTCACGATTGACCAAATGGATCAATCTTTTTTCGTGCGCGCCGAACCTTTTGATATGAAGGTCCGAAAGGTGTGCCAGTCTGAGACGGCTGAGGCCGTCCGAAAATTTCCGAAGACGGAGGCTGATCCTCTCCACCTTTATGTTCCGGGTAAACAGCATCAGGGAACCCTCTTTGCTGAGGCGTCCCGTCTCGGAGGCCTTCCTATGCTTTTCTTGAGGGATCGTGCCGAAACCCCCTTGAGAATCGAAAACATCGTCCCGTAGGAGGCCAGCATGTTTGTATAGCCGGCATTGGCCAGGGGACAGAAACAGCGTCTCGCTTTTATGGATCTTCTGATCTCTCGCGCCTCCCTGGAGGACCAGACTTTCCGGAAATCATAATTCACTGCTCTGAGGTTCCCCAGGGATTCGGCCTTGACGCAGCAGGCCCAGACCTCTCCATCCGGGGCGATCTGTGCCGAAAGAATGCCGGCATAGCAGGGGATGATCCCGCTCTTTTCCTTCATCATGCTCTTGACCTGCTTATAATAGTGCAGACGAAAGGCCTGCGTGATCCGTGATATTCCATGAAACTCCTGCCCGCCAAGCTTCCGGATGAGGAAATCAATCGCGTCGCCATACTCTTCGGCCGTGGGGGTGATGTCTTGACCCACGGTCCCGAGTTCTACACGCTCCTCGGCGATCTCCGTAATATAAGAGTCCGGAGCCAACCGCATGACCTCCTCGTAGATATCCGGGATGTTCCTGACGTTGAATCTGGAAATGACGGTATGAATTCCGATGGCCAGGTTCGGATGATCCAGTCGTTTGAGTCCCTCATAGGTTTCCAGAAACCTGACAAAATTGTTCTCCACGTTTCGGATCTCATCATGCCTTTCTCCGATCCCGTCCAGCGAAAGATTCACAATGATTTGAGACTTCGGCGCATTCCGGACGATCGCATCCACCTTTTCCGGGATGGTGCGGGACAGGATGCCATTCGTGGGGATGTTCAGGATCCCCGGCCTCAAGTGATCGTAAGCACTCTTGCAGATCTCGACGATGTCCTTTCTCAAGAACGGCTCTCCCCCGCTCATCGTCACCCAATAGGGGACCGGTCCTATCGAGGCAAAAGACTTGTCAAACTCTTCCAGGGAAAACTCCCGGACCTTTCTTTCAAAGATACGACAGGTCCTGCACCTCGAATTACACCGGTAGGTCAAACCCACAGTCAGGTTGAGGGGATACAGTTTGGGAATTCCAAATCTGCGGAACAATTTATACAGGGGTATCTTGGAAACCAGACTAATCATCTTTCAGTCTCTTGGTGGACCTCGCCACGTCCCATGCGAATGGGTTTTTCTTTTTCACATGGTAGTCATACATGCCCAGGAGCCTTCCCCAGGACTCCAGAAGAACAGCCCCGCAGGTCCAGAAGAACCTCTTTGGGTTCCAGGAGGTATCCTTTACAAACCGGCCGAGCAGGCCCATAAGGTTCCGGGCGCTCATGGTGGATACCCTGTAGCCCCGGGTCGACTGGAGATGCTTATGCCCCGCGGTGATACGGCGCCTCTGTTTCAGAAAGTCCGCGATCGTTTCCGGTCCTTTATTGTACACAATGGCATCGGCCGCATAATGGATACGATAGCCTGCCTCCGTCACCAGCGCCTCTATGCTGGCCTCATCCACGGCCGTATCCTTGGGGATCGCGTGAACAATGTTTCTGAAAGCGATCATCTCGCCGAGTTTCGGGTGGTTCAGAGCCAGCGTGTGGTGCAGGCGCCAGAACAGATGACTCGTAAAGCCCATAAAGCTATCCTCGGAATCTACGGGGATCGGGTGTGCCCCCGTCATGCCGATCTCCGGGTCTCGAAACGGCCGGACCAGATTCTCGATGGCATCCTCGTCCGGAATGGTGTCGCCGCTTTCGATGACCATCACATCGCCGCCGGCTCCGGACAGGAAGAGATTAATGGCCGAGGCCTTTCCTTCGCGTCTTCTTTGGACAGTCAGCGTCATCAAAGGGTCGGACCGAGCGATCGATTCGACGATCCTTTCCGTTGCGTCCGTGCATCCGCTCGCGACCACAATGATTTCCTTGACATGACACGTCACAAGGCGCTGCCGCAGCAGGGCATCCAATACGTATCCGATATTGGCTTCCTCATTGAACGCCATGACCCCTATGGAGCAGGAAAGCATTTTGATAGGCACTCTTTCAAATGAATCTCGGACGTTCTTAAACGCTCGACCTCGGCTGACAAAACAGGTTCCTGATAAATCCGAGATCCGAGATAACTTCCATTATAGTTTGACAAACAGGAACCGGTTGTCCGGAAAGGTTTCAAGCCTGTAATGCGCCTTTACAAACTCATAGAGGCGGATCATACCGGGATCATCCTTGACGCTCGGAATCTGCACAAGTTTTTCCAGAGGAATATGCACACAAAGGATGAACCTCGGCGCCGTTCGGATCATCTGATCGACTAATTCGTCGCGCAGCCTGGCGGTGATCGGGTTCGCGGCCAGCGATGCATCTGATGGGAAGAGATACCAGCTTTGAATGAATCTCGTCACAGGCTCCATGCCGGTCAGGAAGTGGATGACCGTGTCTCCTGCCGAGAAGATCACCCCCAGTTTTTCTCCGGGGAGCGCCTTTTCTTTCAAGTATTGCGCGATCCGGTAGTCCGAACGAAACGAATAGGGATGCGTGGGAAATTCACTAAAGACCTCGTAATACTCCTGCTGAGGCATCTTCCCCATAAAATAGAGGGCATGCCTTCGATAGTATTCATAGTCGGAGATTCCAAAACCGGCGAGGCAAAAAAGAACCGTCACCAATATAAAGGTTTTCCTGATATCGCTGAAATTATTCATGAGGAATTCCTTACATCCCGAGCCAGACGCCAGGAATATCGGCAGTCCATATCCCGTCAGTATGGCAAAGGGCGGCACAATCAGGATGAAATGGTAGCCGAAAAACTTTCCCTGCCCCCACACCATGGCCAATGAGACCAGGGTCCATAATGCAATCAATAAATTATTTCGTGATCTGTCCTTGAATAAGATATGAAGCAAAGAGGCGAAAGCAAACAACCAGAGGATGAGATTCTCTCTCATAACGGAATAGTGTCCCGAAAAGAGCGTTTCTATGCGGAGTCCACGGGAGAGTTTCGCATAACTGGAAAGATGAACGAACAGTGCCTGATATACATCCCCTAATGCGTCATGCTTCCAGAAATAATAGAGAAAGGGGAGCTGGATCAGCGTGAAGCCGAAGACCATGAGAAGGATTGCTCCGACAATCCTTTTCAGATTAAAGCCCTCGATCCCGACGGATTCTTCTCGAGCCACGATGAGAATAAATAGAACAAGCATCAGGACGGCGGTCACCTTATAGAAAGCCGCCAGACCGATCAGCAGGCCGTTGATCAAGTCCACAAACATGCCGTTCCTTTTCTCCCTGAGAATCAGCAGAAAAACGGCCCCTAAAACAAGGGGCGCCATGAAGACCTCCCGTTGAGAAAGGTACCAGTAGGTTCCCCAGGCGCTCTTATTTTCATAGCCGAACCCGCTGAAGGCCAGCCCATTGGAAAAAATCGTATAGCATAAGCCCGAAATCAACGCCGCATTCCTGCCATAGAGGCGATCCGTGAGCAAATAGACAAGAACGACCGTCACCAGGGAGACGATCAAGTGGCCGATATGGGCTGAGACCATGGTCATGCCGAACAGCTTGAAGAAGAGGGCAAAGGTGAAGAATATGCCATAGGCGGTCAGGTCATACATATCTTTATACGGGACCTTTCCCTCAAGAATGCCTTTTGCGATATATCCGTAGCCCGCCTGGTCAGCACCCCAGGGTTCCGCAAGGATGGGCAATCGGATCAGGAGGGTAAAGGCGAGCAGGAGGGTCAATATAAGGTACTTATATTTTTCCGGCTTCATATTTTCGGTCAACGTATAAAAACCTGTCATCCTGGAGCTTTTTTTCCAGGAGATAATGGTTCCTGATAAAAGAATAGATATCGCTAAATTGTTCAAAGGTATCGAGAGGCCGGATCGTGACGATGTACTTCGGAGATTTTCTCCGGAGGTCAGTCAACAGTTCCTGACGATAGGTTTCAGCCTGCGGGACCCGGCCGTGCGTCCGGGAAAAAAGGACCCATGAGAAGATAAATCTTGAAGGCGACGTCCTCTGACTCAAAAAGTAAATCACGCTTTCGGTCCCGCCCAGGACAAATATCCTGTCGGTCTCTTCTGTGTGGTTCACAATGTATCGGGCCGCTTCGTAGTCGGCTGGAAAGGAATAATCATGCTTTGGATAAGCGTCAAAGAAGGCATAATATTCTTCCTGACTTATTTTCCCGGTAACGTAGTAGTAAAACTTGGTGTAATGCATATAGTTGAGCGTCGCAAAGAAGACAAGATTGGCCAGTATGGCAAAGATGATAAAGGCCTTGCCCGGCTCCTCTGTAAAGATCTCGCGAAGATTGATGCGAGGCCCCAAGGCCTTGATGATTCCGTAGCCCGCCAACATGGAAAAGGGCGGAAACACCATCAGGTAATGATATCCGAAGAACTCTCTGTGGCTGATCACAAACAGAACCGATGCCAGTCCCCATAAGACCATCAGGAGATTTTCCTTGCTGCGTTCATTGAAAATCATATAGATGGATGTGGCGATGAAGAAGATCCAGAGGATGAAATTCTCCTGGGCAATGAAAAATGTCCGGGTGAGGGCCATCTTGATGATCGAGAGATAGTTGTGCTCGATATTGCCGTAAACAGAGTAGACATATTTGAAAATAACATCCGTCATTTCATGAAATGCGCCTTGGCTGATGAAGAACAGAACAAAGGGGGCCAGAGCCAGAACAAATCCAGAGATCAGGACAAAATTTTTAATTAGCAGACCATCCCAGCGCTCCTTCACCCTGGGAATAAGAACCGCCTTATTCAGATAAAGCAAGAGGCAGAAGAAAATAAGCAGGGAAGGGAACTTATAAATAAAGGTCAGGCCGGAAAGAAACCCTGACCATCCCAACATCCAGAGGCTCTTGCCTCCTCTCTCCGCTCTCAGAATGCAATAAAAACTTCCTACGATCAAGGGGAGCATGAAGGTCTCCCTCTGGGCGATATACCAGAAGGTTCCAAAGGCGATGTCGCCTCCGGCATGCATCCCCAAGCGCACGCCGTTCGAAAAGAAAGCAAAGAACAAGGCGCTCGCGTATCCCGCTTCGCGGTTCCAGACCAGCCTTCCCAGGAGATAAATGAGCAAGGTAGTCAGCATCGATACCAGGATATCCGTGATCGGTATCGCGACCATGCGGATCCCGAACAACTTGAACATCAGGGCGTAGGTGAAGAAGACCGCCGGGGAACCCATCTCCCAGTAATCCCTGTATGGAAGCTTCCCGTTCAGAATCCCCTGCCCGATCACAGCCATGATCCCCTGGTCCGGTCCCAGGGGCTGCGTCAAAGAAGGAATGCGAAGGACCCCGGCAAAAGCAACCAGACAAAAGATAAAACCTATCTCTTTTACTCTGACCCCGTCCAGACTTTTCCTATTCTTGTCCATCGGTACCCATTTTCAGGAAGGAGCGAACGGCTTGCTTCACTCGGTAGTTAAAATAGGTAAAGAATTCCTTGCTCAAAGAGTATTCTGCGCCGCAGTAAAAACTACAGGTGGGACAAGCCTCTTTTCTCATTCTTTTTCTGATCTTCTTAGACTCTTTGCCGAACCAGATCTCATCCACCGCTCTTTCATGAACATTTCCGAAAAGGACCCAGTCCTCCTTGGCGCATGGCAGAACCTCTCCTGTGGGATATAACGAGAGCACATACCTGTCATAAGCACAGGGTACGGATCGCATTCCTCCGTTCATCATCTCGAGATAATTCTTCCAAAACAGGCTTCTGGTGTTCGTATTCCGCACCAGGTTCTTCTCGACAAATTTTCGATACGCACGGATCTGGTCCTTGGAAAATTGCAGCCTGGAATCCACGGATGAATTGTGGTAGAAGGTGTCGATCATCAAGGGCTGGAAAATAATCCCCACGTCATAATCCTTGGCCAGTTTCTCCATCTTTTCCAGGTCGGACAGATTCTGCGGCTGTATCACCGTGATGATTTGGACATCAATGGGGTACCCGTTCTGAAACCCTTTTAATACATCGAGAGTCTCCATCGCGCGGTCGAAACCGCCGGGGATCCCCCGGATTTTCTCATGAGATTCCTTGAGGCCGTCTATGGAGACCGTAAAAGTCAATCGTACCGCATCGGGATTCACCACTGAAAGGATTTCCTGTACTCTTTTTCTGACCAGGTCCGGCTTCAATCCATTCGTACTCGATGTGATCTTCTTTAACTTAGGGCAGCACCGAATCACAATCCCATAGATATCCTTGATGTCTTGTCTCAGCGTGGGTTCGCCCCCGTGCAGGACCATCTCTTCGACATTTTTAAACAACGGATTGGAAAAGACCTCTTCAATCTTCCGGAGATCCATTTCTTCGGCTGAACCCGGGGTTTTCCAGATGTTGCACATCTGACACCGGGAGTTGCATCGGAAGGTTACGGGAAAACAGACGAACTTTGGTCGGGGAGTGAATAGATGACCGGCCAGATGATAAACGATCCCGTCCATCATATAAGAAGGAAGGTGCACGAGTTGTTTGACCCCTTTGATCGCTTTCATTGATGACCCGATATTCTTTTCTTTAAATAGAATCGAAGATAGGTGAAAAATTCCTTCTGCAAAGCGAATTCAACGCCGCAATAAAAGGAGCATCCGGGACAAACCTCTTTCTTCATCCGTTGCCGGACGGCCTTGGCTTGGCCGCCGAACCAGATCTTATCGGCAGGCGCATCATGAACGTTCCCGAATACAATCCAGTCCTCCCTGGAGCAGGGAAGAACCTCTCCTGTGGGATAAAGTGAGAAGACATACCGGTCAAAGGCGCAGGGACTTTTTCTTTTCTCGCCCTTCATCATGCAGAGTAAATCGTGCCAGTAAAAATGGGTCGTTGAAGAACCGTTAGCAAGTTTTCCTTCAATGACGCGCTTGAAGGTTTTCATCTCTTCTTCGGAAAATCCAAGCTGCGTGTCCCCGCTGATATTGAAAAACTTGTCAAACATCAAGGGCTGGAAGAATACGGGCACGCCCAGGCTCTTGGCCAGGTCTTCCATGGCATCCAGTTCATGAAGATTCAGGGGCTGGATCACCGTTCCCATACTGAGCTTGATGGGATAGCTTTCTGACAATTTTTTCAACCTGCGGACCGTTTCCGTACTCTGTTTGAATCCGCCTTGAATTCCGCGGATCCGATCATGGGTCTCTTCCAGCCCGTCCAGCGACACATTGATGGATAGGGCCTCCATTTTTCCGAAATGCAATACGTCTATTATTTCCAGAATTCGCTTTTCAATCCGATCTGTACCCAGTCCATTTGTCGATATCCACATCCGTTTCAGGTCGGGACAGGCATTCTGGATGATCCGGCATATTTCAGCCAGATCCCTGCGCAAGGTGGGTTCCCCGCCGTGAAGATTCACGTCCTCAACGTTTGAAAAAAGGCCGCTTGAAAAAACCTCTCGGATCTTCTCGATCCCGATTTCCGTTTCCGTATCCTTCTGCCAGCGATTGCACATAATGCACCTGGAATTGCACCGGTCACAGACGGGAAACTGGACCATCCTGGGTTTCGGCGTCACGAAATACCCATCAAAATGATAGCGAAGGCCCTGCAGGAGGTATTGCGGAGAGTGTAATAGTTCCTTCAATATTTTCATCTTTCAATGTTCCTTTGACCCGATAGGGATACGGACACATGGCTGAACTCAACATCGCAGTATTTGGCGCCGATGCCTACACAACCCTGCGGTATATCTTGATCACGGACCTGCATCCATTTCGTGCCATCGATAAAACATTGATGAGTGCCTGAGTTTGTGCGAATCGCGATCCGGTAATCCCTCTGCATCTCTGCATCAAAATCCTCTTCGGCGGTGACCGTCCAGACGCCCCGAACCCTCTTTATGAATTCTATCTTTTTCTTGTAGATGCAGAAGTGACAGGAATAGTAGTTCTTGAAATTCTTAAAGAGGAAAAAGAGGATCACCCCCCCTTCAGGCGGCTTGATGCTTTGGGACAGCAGTTTAAACGTCACCTCCAATGTAAAATCGGACCAGCGGGGGGATCCGGTCACAGCGATACTTTCACCCGATCTTGTTCCTGCCTCCGCGGAACAGAGTACTCTATTGAATGGAGTGATCTCCCACTTCCCAGAGAGGATTCTCCATTGATAAGGGTCCCGATGAAACATGGAGCGCCATTTGGGCGCGGCGCCGAAACTCGAGAGCAGATCGACCGATGAACCATCATGACCCTGCGCTGCCCCATGCTCAGATGCATCCTGAATCAGACGATGATAACTCACAAGCGGACTCCAAGCTTTCCAAGAATCAAGCTCACATTATATTTCATAATAAAATATATTAGGGAAAGAACCGCTCCGATACCGTAGGGCCGTGTCATCTTAAAAACCCTTTGCCACTTCTCCCGCTGGTTCAGCGACTCGTCCACAAGACGGCTGAAATATCTCAACCTGATATGAATTTCATTATACGTTCTCATGCGATCCCGTTCCGTATAGTCATCGGTCTCAAAAACCGGCTGCATACTGTCTGAGCCGTATTGCAGCGCCCCGTCAAAAGGCCGCAGAATCTTCGCGTGTGCTTGGACCCAATCCCAGGCTTCCGTGTGCGGATACGGCACGAAATTAAACCACCAGCCGCCGATCTTATGCTCTTTGACGAAGCCGATTGCCTTGAGATCGCTCTCCCGGGTGCTGTAGGGCAGCCCGACGATAAAGAAACCGCCCACACGGATGCCGGCCCGCCTCAGTTGTCGGATGCCTCTTTTCACGTCTTCGAGCTTTTCTCCCTTATTGATACTCTCAAAAACCCTCTCATCCGCACTCTCAATACCTATCCAGACGTGCCTGCATCCCGACTGCCTCATTTTCCTGGCCAATCCTTCGGTGATCCGGTCTGCCCGGATGCCGTTTTGGCTGTTCCATGGGAGATTGAGCTTTTCCGATACCAGAAGATCACAGATCTCCTCCACCCTTTTCAGATTCAGCGTGAAGTTGTCATCAACCACGGTGAAGCTTTCACTATGGTATGTCCGCTTGGCGTGCCTGAGTTCCTCAAGCACTCTCGCGGGAATGCGAGACCGCCACCTTCTCCCCATGATATTCGGCATGGAACAGTAAGAACAGTTGAAGGGGCACCCTCTGCTGGTCAGAAGAGGATATTCTCTCAAACGGCCGTCATTCTCCAGGATGGAGGTGAAGTTATCGTAATCGGGGAACGGAAGGGCATCCAGGTCCTGAATGGTATCGGATCTAAGGCGCTGAATCAGTTCCCCGTTCTTTCGATAGAGAACCCCCTGGGCATTCTCCATACCGGCGCCCGCATTTAGGGCTTTGCATAATTCCAGGATGCTGTATTCCCCCTCTCCCTGAATGCCGAAATCGATGGCTGTTTCCCGCATGAAGTTAGGCCCATCCAAGGTGATATGCGGCCCGCCTGCAACCGTCGCGACCTCAGGCCGATAAGCCCGGACGATTTGAAAGATCCATTGGGAGATCCCGGCCGTGAACGTCTTCACAGAAATGCCAAGGAGTGCAGGTTCAAACTCGTCAACGGCACGACGAACCCTCTCTTCCAAATTCTTTCGTGGCCAGGTGGGATTCGGGTCACCGCATGACCCAACCTCAATGTTGTTCAGATCCAGGACCTTCACTTCATGTCCGGCTTTCAAGACCGCGGACAGATAACCCAGGCCCGTATTCAGACCTTTATTCCTGCCCGGAGGATCAATTAGGAGAATTCTCATGCCATATATTCTTTATGTAATTTTTTTTGATACGGCCAGATGCCATTTCGGGCAGATGACGGGGCCATAATTAATCGTTCGCACCACCTGAAATCCCATCTCGTTTAAAAGGGAAAAAAATACCTTCCGAGGATAATGTTTCACAATGGCCTCCCAGCCGGGCGCCACGCCATGAAACTTCATGGTCCTCAGCCAGTTCAGGGGGTTCTTTCCCAGATACCTCGGATAGAACAGTGTCCACAAAGGGTTGCTGTTGGTGGAATCCAGGATGAGCGTCCCCTGGTCCATGAGCACACGCGAAAACTCGCTCAACGCCTTCTTTGGCTTCTCCAGATGGCAGAAAAGGTCCAGGCCCACCACGCACTGAAACGACCGGTCCGGGAAAGGGAGATCATGGGCGTCGCCGTTCACCAGCAGCATATTGTCGAACCTCTTCGCTTGCCCTCCGGCCTGTTTGAGCATGCCCAGGGAGACGTCCATCAGGACAATCTTGTTTTCCGGCGATTCGGCCAACGCGAGGGAGAGCCTCCCCATACCGCCTCCCACATCAAGGATGCTTTTCAAGCAGGGAAGCTCGTTGATGATATTCAAGGCATCCCGTTTTTTTCGCTTGTAAATCCTGGCAAAAGGATTTCTTTTATCATCCGGTTTGAAATGTTGGATATACCTGCCCGTCACAAAAATATCTTTGTTGAACTCTGCTTTTGTCGTAGTGCGCGTCGAATTCATGCTACCTTGCAAATGGTCTTTTTTTTGAGCCATTCTTCCTTTATCTTCTGATAGTAATCAACCAACCTGACGGCTACTTTTGCCGCATCAAAATCCCGCGCCCTTTGTCTTGCTCCTTCGGATATTCGCAACAGCCCTTTTTCGTCATCCAAGGCATGAATGATCTTCTCTGCCAAAAGGCCGCTGTTCCCAGGCTTGACCAGAAAGCCTGATATATCATTTTCAATGATTTCCTCGAAACCCGAACCTGAAGTGGCAATGACCGGCCGGCCCAGAGCCATGGCTTCCACGCAAACGAACCCAAAGGCTTCCCATAATGACGGCAAAATAACCAGTTTAGAAAGATGGACCATGGGGAAAAGGACTTCCTGAGGCTGATTATCAAAGAAGATGAGCCGCTCCCGAAATCTTCCTGATCTCTTTTGAATATATTTTCTAAGAGAAGTCCCTCTGAATCCTAAATCGGATCCCACAAATACCATATACAAGGATGGGCAGCGTTCCAATACAGAGGGCAGGGCCTGAGCCAACACGCGAACTCCCTTCCTCTCCTCAAGGCGTCCGAAATACAGGAGAAAATCCTTACCCTTCAATTGCTCCGGGGCCGGTCTATCTTCGGCGAGTTTCATGATCCGAGATACATCAACACTATTGGGGATGATCTCCACCCGGGATGGTTCTATCCCCCACTTCTCTGTAACGACCCTTGCCAGAGATCTCGTGGACGTGAAAATCCCATCACTGTTCAAGGTCTGTTTTTTTTCCATCCAATTGAGAAGAAGGCTCGGCCTGAAAAGCGTCCTGCCGTCCAGCTCTTCTGACAAATACATGGGCGTGGCCAACCGGGTGACCAAGGGGAAGATTTTGTTCAAGGCGAACCAAAAGGCTTCGCTTGCGAACTCGCTTGACTGAACAATATCGAACATGCAGTTGATCTGCGAGACCTTTTTCGCCGCAGCATACGAATAATTGAAATGCCATAGTTCCTTTGGGATGATCCTCCGGCTTCTGAGCCGGTGGACCACGACGCCGTTATCCTGGTATGAGCCCTCGGAATGTTCCGTGGATGTGATCACATGAATCGTATGGCCGAGCCTTGACAGGGCCATGGCCATATTGTACGTGTATGTCCCGATCCCGCCGCTATGGGTCTCCGGAGGATACTCTCGAGAGAAGAAACAGATGTTCATTGTTCAGTCATCATTCATTGCACAATTTGTGTCTTGGCGCTGCAGATTTCTCAGGGCGTTGCAAAGTGTCCGAAGAATGTTGTAATACTTTCCTTGGGCAGATCATACGCGAAAGAATCTCCCGCGACCGTGACGGGCTGTAAATTAGCTGAATTTTCCCCTTTTGATGTGCGGTACACATCCAGGCTTGATAACTGGTTGATCTTGTTCATTTTGAAAAGCACGTTTTTATTCTTTCGAGTATCATCATTAATAGCCACAATAGTGAAGGTCTTGTACGTCAAATGTTTATAGGCGGATACGAGGAGGTGAACATCATGAGAAGTCGATTCCACCCGGACCGCCCCCGGCCTGACCCAGTGTGCGAATTGCTTAAATGCATATCCATACTTGGTTATCCCGTCGGACGTAAATTCACCGGGAGGCCAGTCTTTTGAAAAAACAAAACCCTGCAGCGCTGGATTGTATTTACGTTTGTGCAGCATTAAGAACCACATAAAGGCGACGGCATCGCCGTCCACAAAGGCATGGTGAATCCATTTCGCCGTATGAATGCCGGCCGGATGCGGCATGGGCATATGTGCCGCAACATGAGAGGCCTCATCTGAAAAGGTTTCCTTCTGATACCGATGAGCAATATCTGCCAGGGTTTGCCACTGTTTAGGATTGCTGACGTTCCAAGTATGATTGTTTGCGGGCCAACCATATATAGAGCTTCCCACTACATCAAGATATCCTCTTGCCGCTTCATCTGCCAGCATGGTTTTTACATAAGATATCGTTATTGTAAGATTCCAACAAGCGGGGGCCACGATTTTAACACGGTTGTTTGCGCGTCTCAGCACAGGGCCGAATACCTTCAGGAAATTTGCATATTCTTTTGCGGATATGCCACAACTCGGGTATTTGCCGGCATGTTCTATACTCGGTTCCGGAATCGGATTCACATGCGTGATGTCAACGCCTGTTTCAGTCCTGATATGGTTTATATAATCGACGATATAATTAGAGAAATCTTTGTAATACTCCGGAAGCAGGGTCCCGCCGTAGAGAGACTTGCTGCTTTTCCATTCTGCCTTTGGACTCGAGAACGTGCAAAAATAGAGTTTAACGCCGTGAGCCTTTGCCTCTTTCAGCATGGGCAATATTTCCAAGGGTTCCCACGGATCCGCTTTGTAGTCCGGCGGCCCCGTGATAATGATGCCGGTTGCTCCTATATCATTAAACAAGAGGTCCCAGAATTCCGGACTGAACCCGGGCGGGTGGGTTTCCATATGCCCGCCAAGCCCTTCTATGGTCTGATATTCATGGGTGCCGTCTATGACGACTGTCGTGTTTGCTGCGAATGTTTGGGAGTGTCTCCAACAAGATGGAAACACAGAAAGCGTCAGCAGAACAACAAGGGCCATACCTATTGGCCTGTACTTTTTCCTTCCCAGTCTATGAAAGGTCTTATATTTCCGCTTCTCCACCGAACAGGTGCTCATGAATTTCCCGACTTAATGGATATATCCTAACGATCTTAATTTCTCTTTCATATCCCTGGTCATCCTGCCTTCCCCGCGGTTCCGGCCCGGGCTCTGATTTGCGGTTTCCCATGAATCAAGGTTCTGTCTCAATGCTCCCAGGCGTTCTTTATAAATATCCGATAAATCTTTTGATTCGCCGGGATCCGTTTGCAGGTCATACAACTCCTTTTTCCCCTCCATGAGCACTCTGCCTGACCACCACGGCTTCGTAATAATGGCCTTTTCATGCTGCTTCCTAATCGCGGATAGCGTTTTATTACCTTCAATTTCCCCTTTGAATATTTTTGCATAATATACCCTGTCCCATTCCGGCGCTTTTCCTTCCATCAATCGAACCAGGCTCTTGCCGTCCAGGGATTCTTTTTCATATGCAATGCCGGACAATTCTAAAACGGTCGGCATGATATCAATCAGCCCGACTTGAACTTCTATAACCGATGAATCGGTTTGATATGCTTTTTTCACGATCAAAGGGACCCTTAGGCAAGGATCATATAAGTCTTCGCTATGATCGAAATAATAATGATGTTCCGTAAGACTTTCTCCATGGTCGGACGTGACAATGATGACGGAGTTTTTATAAAGGTTCAACGCCTTCAATTCATCCATCAATTGGCCGAAACAGTGATCGTCATAAGCAATCTCTCCATCGTACTGGTCTATCACTTGCTGTCTCTTTGCCGCGTTCCCGGCAACGAGCAGTTTCTCCTCAGCCGTAAGTTGTTCGTATAGAATATAGTGATCTTGATCAACATGGGAAAACGGCTTTATGTATTCCTCCGGCGGGTTATAATTGGAATGCGGATCAAAATAATGAACCCACAAAAAAATATTTGTATGGTGATTACGCCTTAACCATCGTATTGCAGCCTTTGTGGTTTCTTCCGCCCGGCGTTCGGAGCCTTGCATTCCGTCATCGTACAAATCAAAATATTTTTTCAAATCCGAAATTTTTGAATGAAGCGTCCATCCGCTGACAAAGGCCGCCGTTTCGTAACCTCTTTTTTTCAGTTCCAATGGCAGCAGATCTATATCTCTGGATATTTTTATCGGCCAATTATTGATCACGCCGTGATGCGCCGGATATAATCCCGACAATATGGAAGTGTGTGATGGATACGTTAAAGGTATCGGCGAGATCGCCTCCTTGAACAAAGAAGATTCATGGGCAAACCTGTCTATGTGAGGCGTGGTATTCCGGCGATATCCATAGCAGCCGACGTGATCCTGTCGCAATGTATCAATCGTCACGAGAATGACGTTTGGACCCTTCCTGTACATGCCTGAATCAAAAAAATAAGCCGCTATTTCCGTGGAAACATTGACAATGATGAACAAGAATACGATCACCGGCACCAGTGCCTTGTATAGGGAAAGCGCCCCTCCCCTGAAGAAATTCGTCATTTTGGAAGATTTGAATTTGTCAAGGCCCCGCCAGATCCGGCTTGGTCCGGCTTTGGACAAGAGTCTGGACAGTAAAAATACAATGAGCACGATGGCTGAAACAAACACCCCTGTTAGAACAAGCCCGGCCGCTTCCATGCTTGCGTACGCATACTGCACAATCTGCTTATAAAAGTTCCTTAAAACCGCAGTCTTATATAACAAGGTCTTTATGGCCGGCAGATTCATCGCTCCAAAATATCCGATGGAGCCGATCAGGCAAAACGCGGCAAGAGCCGCCGTGAATTTGTCTTTGTTTATTATCTTTACATTCAGGGAAACATTCCTGGTAACGAGATCCGTAAATATCTTTTTTAAGAGCCGAATAAAAACAAAGAAAAAAAACCCGACAACCAGGGATTGGAATACCCAATGATTTAAATCTCTCTGCATATCCTGCATAATAAGTATGAGGGGTTGACTGAAATAGGACCGATGGATTTCGATCCGTTCAGCGAATTGATAAAAGAAAAGGCAGACGCCTATGAAGGCTGAAAGAGCCAAAAAATTTAACAAGCGGGAACCAGGCCAATTTTTTTTCATCATCTCATTTCCAATGAACCCACTAAGAGCATAGCCGGCAACCCGGGATGGATGGCCGCCGCCCGGATCCTATGATATATCGGAGGAGACGCGTGATGACCTCGTAAATGCCGGCCGCAACAATGATTCGACCTGCAATGATCGTCGGCAGATAGTAACGGTCAAAATTTACATTCTGAAATATGAGGATAAAGAAGTAATTGACCAGAAAAAACAGAAGCGGCGGCATGCAGAAGGCGACCTTTCTTTCTCGTAAGAGCGTATATATCCGAATGCAGCATAACATGACCCCGATGCATAGAAAGACCCCCTCGATACCTCCCATGACATAGATCAAACCGGCTTTTTTATTTGAAAAAATATGGGACAGGGAGGCCAAACTGGAATATTCCAGAAAGAGCGTCTTATGCAATGTATACACTCGGTTCCCCTGCCACAATCTGTTATATTCAAAGGGCACACCTGATGCTCCGGTTGCTAAGCGGTTCATAAAATAATCCCAGGTTAAAAATAATCGCGGGAATTCCAATAGATGGGATAGATTGGATAGTTGAGGATATCGTTCTTTTATATTTTCACCTATGGGATCTGCCTTTTGTATCTTCAGGTTCGGCAAATCTTCAGACACTATTTTCAATTCCTCAATCAGGGCTTTTGCATTGATCTCTTTATAGGAAGGCCAGTAATAAGGATTAAGAAGATAGATCATAAATAGAGATGAGAAGAAAAATACGATAAAATACGATACGATTTTTCTCTTTTCCAACCGAGCCATAAAACCCTTGTAAACAATCAAAGCCATAAACATCAATACTCCGATCATCACGCCGGTTATTTTTACAGAACAGGCAAGCGCAGTAAAAACCCCGCATAAAGAACTCACCCATAGCATTTGTGGTTGTTTCAAGGGTTTTAAAAACAAGATGGAGGCTGCACAAAGAAAGAGCAAAAAGAGGTTGTAATGCACATCTATCATGGCTCTGGTGACGGATATGACGAATACCTTGTTTGCAAGCAACAACATGGCGCCGATCAAGCCGATCCAGAGGTTGTAACAGGAATAGCCGATGACAAATACCAAGAGACAACACAAAACACCAAAGACGGCGCAACTGATCCTGGCAAATGATAAAATGTCCTGCGGGGGAACTTTACCCTCTCTTTTATTCTCTTGAAAAGACTTATTGAAGTTGTAAAACGCGGAAAATTCCCGGCCGCCTTTTCTTTCCGAATAGAGCTTCAGAGGAATTCCTATGAGCCATTTCCCCACTTGCGGGTTTAAACGTCCCCACGGACCGCAGTTTGTACTCCACTTCTCCCAACGAAAATCGTGATTCAGCAATAGACCCGAATAATAATATCCGGATGAAATCCAGCCGGATTCATCGCCATGAAAGCCGGTTTTCTTAGTATACTTGTACAAAAGGGTGCCGGAAATTAATGATATAAAAACGATGACGCCGATGAGTTTCATCCAGTGATGAGAATGTGAAACCTTCATTGTTTCAATCCACATGTCCATATCTCTGCATTCATCCGCCTGATCTATTCAGGATTGGAGGACATGAACATACTTACTCTTTCTTGGAGCCGTAGGTCTTCAAGATGCCCCTATTAAGAAACATTATAGAATAGAAGCGCTTCACAAATTGAATTTCTTCCTTACTGTAGCCCTGGATGACCCCCAAGACGAGGACATAGACAAGAGCCGATAGGGGGATTAAATAAAGAAGATTCCACTCATATATGTATTGAATAAATGCATACATCAACACACAGCTCAGCGCCGGCTTGATCAGTATTCTCCCGATAGGTATCGGCGTCAGGAATTTTGATGCCAGATACGCCATGAAGATAAAATGCAATGTTTCGGTCATCAGTTTTGCAACTGAGGCTCCAAGAAAGCTCAGTTTCGGTACAAGCACCAGGTTGAGCGCCAGGTTAAAAGCCAGGCATACGCCGACCGCGATGACTTTTTCTTTTTGACGATTGATCGCGGTGAGCAAAACGGAATACGTTGCCGCCGCGAAGCCGACGGCTATGGCCCAGCACAATATTTTTAGTGCATCCACCGAATCAACGAATGCCTCTGAAAAGAGGAACACGATTATTTTGTCCGAAATGGCATATAACCCCGTAGCCATCGGCAGACCCGTTAATAACAGGTATCTCAATGACTGTCTGGAAACGTCAACTAATTTTGATTGGGAATCAACATAGAGACGAGAAAATGTGGGCAAAAGGGCTGTGTGAACAATCATCAGAACACCCATGAGTGCCAAGACGATGTTATTGGCAACAGCATAAAACCCCACGGCTCGATCATCTTTCAGAAATTTGAGCAACAGAATATCCTGATGGTAAAGCGTTTCCATAAAAATTACGGTAAAGGTGAAAGGCAGAACCTGCATGAAGAGACCTTTTAAATCGAGATCCTGAAATTGGAGCCGCATGCCCCTGAAATAATAAAAGGAAAGGTAGATAGAAATGATTAAATAGATGAATGATCCGACAGGAAAGCAGATCAATACGCTTAAGAAATCAAATCGCAGCCAGAGAAGAATAATCCCGGCGCTCGATATGACAAATCTGAGCAATATGTTGAGCAGAGCCACCAGGCCCATCCGATCATGGCCTTTGAATTCAGCAAGAAAAACATCGGCGATACTGAAAAAAATATGATAGAGACCCAGTAAAACAATGATCCTGACGGTTTGTTCAGAGAATTCATTAACAAAAATGAGAATGGTTCCAGCGGCAAGCAACAAAGAAACCATGATGAAAATAAGCCTGAGACTCAGGCACCTGGCAAATATCCGCCTGTTGCCCGATCGATCTCTTGCAACCTCTCGGATGAGATACCCCGACAGACCAAGATCCGCAAGAACAGAGAATAGAAATGTAAAAGAAAAGGCAAATGAATACTGCCCGACAGCCTCGCCGCCGAGTTGCCTTGCAAAATATAGAAAAAAGAGAAACTGAAACAGGTTCCCGATCTGGCTGCCCGCGGTTAGATAGCTCGTATTCTTAAGCAGCTTGGCCCTAAGTCCCATATCTGCGATTACCTCAAAAAGAAGATACCCATAAGAGCACCTAAATATTGTGCCGATTCCATTTTAAATTTACGGATCTTATATCTGTTCCATTTCATCCATAATATCCTCAAGGGGCGGAAGGTGTAATAACAGACCTGAAAAATATTCGGCGCAAAATTTATCGAACCTTCAATGTCACATCCAGCGCATATGATATGGTCAGTCTCTTCTTTCTTGAGATGATGCGCTACATAACTTCTTGCAGATTTAAATTTGTCATTATTCCATGTGGAAGCAAAGTCATGGTCGAAAATATTTCCGAAATCATCTTCTTCCCTTGCTACTCCACAGCATGGAGAAACCGACCCATTGGCGTTGATGGCGACGGAGGTATAGGGCCAATTGCATTTCTTTTTCATTCGCAATACATCCTTGGATTGGCCGAGGCCATGCCGGCGGCTGTTGGAGAATTCCGGTCTGCTGGAGTCCCAACTCATGAATTCCGGAGGTATGTGAGGTTTTACAAAAATGATATTATCCACCAATAGATCCCTGGCCATCTGTTTCGCTTTTTCAATCTCGTGCTCATTATGCCGAAAGACTAAAAACTGCCATACAAGTTTCGGCTCCATCTTGGCAAACTGCTTCTTGTACCTGACGATCAGCTTGATGTTATGGATGACTCTATCAAATGAGCCCTTCACTCGATATTTCTCATAGGTTTCCTGGGAGGCTCCATCCAAGGAAATGGTCAGTGAATTCAACCTGGATAAAACCAATTCCTCATAAAAACTGTCGTCCGATAGATTCAGGTTCGAACTGATCCGGGTATATGTGTTATAGCGCCTGCCCGCATAATTGATCATCTCGATTGTGTCTTTATTCAGGAAGGGCTCGCCCCAATTGTATAACTCCAGATTAATACAGCTCCTGCCCAGTGAATCCATGATCCTCTTGAACTCGTGGAACTTCATCATGACCGGAGGACGTTCCCTGCCGTCGCAGAACGGGCACCTTAGCTGGCAAACACTGGATGGATCGATAACCACATAGTATGGATATCCAACAAGGTGCTTTCTTCCGATGATTCTCTGGCTGTTTACAAGAAGATAGTTAGCAATTTTGAAGGCAGACATAAGGGGCTCATTCATGAGATTCAGATTTTACCCATAAATTCATAGTGACGGTCGGACAGAGCAGTTGGCACATCTTGAACGCACTCGGATGAAGGCCGCATTTTTTAGCGGCTCTTCATCTTCTGAAAATTATTACAGATCGAGCAGACCGTATTTTCATCTTGCCCGGAATAGTTCTCTTTAGTAAACAGACTCCGTGAAAACAGATACTTTGAGTTATGCCATATCTCTTCCATGGATTCTTTGGTTAAATCACCGAAGGCATGCTCAGTACTCGTCACCCAACAGCAGGGAAATACCTTGCCGTCAGGATTGACAACGAGTGTTTCAAAAAGCTGAGTACAACCAGTGTTCATCAACGGAAGCCTGTATTCTTCGCGGTAGTGCGGATGTTGATGTTGTTTGTTTTTAGGCAGCCAGTATTCTTTTCTTTGTTGTATGGTATTCTTCAAATCAAAACCGGGCAGATCATCGCTGAGTCCCAGGCACGATGTCTCAAATTCTATACCCAGGCCCTCCGCTATCTTCTCGGCATCGGCAAGTTCCTTTTCATTGAACCTATTGACAATGAATTTCCAAATCATGTTCGGATTTTGCAGGCGCCGTTCCTTTTTTAAATTGACAAGGGTCCTTATGTTTGAGAGAACGAGGTAAAAGTCCCCGCCGATCCTGTATTTTGAATACGATTCCTGCGACGCACCATCTAAAGAAATGACCAGACTGTCCAATCCGGATTTTAGGATACGGAGGAAAAAATCATCATTTTTTTTTATACTGAAGTTCGAGTGGATCATGACTCTTATATTCTTCTCCTTGGCGTACCTTATCATCTCGAATATGGAAGGATTCAGGAACGGTTCTCCCCAATTGAATAAGCAGATATGTTGCAATGAAGGAATCTTGTCCAAAACAATTTTAAATGTATCGAACGACATGAATACGGGGCTTTGGTTGGACTGCCTTAATCCTGTCGGACAAAGGGGGCACCTCAAGTTACACGCATTGACAGGATCTATGGTGATGGCCGAAGGATACGGAGGTGTCAAGGATTTGGGACGATGAATGGAGACCCATCTTGAAATGCCATGCAGCCTCCGTCTATATGAAGCAGGTATTTTTTTCAGGAGTCGGCCTCTGATTTTTTCTATGGCATGCATGGAGTTCACAAGATCTAAACGCTTTCCTCGGCGATGATTCTTGCATATCTGGCAACCGTGAACGGCTTGACATTGATTAATTTTTGTGAAGCGCCCCCTTGGGAACAGAATTGGGCGATCTTGTATAGTTCATTCCCTCTTTTCCAGAATTCGCCGCTGAACGTCCACAAGCACGAATCTATGGTGCTCACGATCCAGCCTGGCCGGTTTCTTCTCAGTAAAACTTTCTCCGATTGCCGCAAGTCGGAGATATCGTTTATGGTTTCAAAAGGGGTCCATCCATCCCACTGCCCGGCCGTATAGTTTAAAGCGATAAATTCCTCGTCACGATATTTTACTTCCGGATATGAATGGAATCCGGCTTTGGTAAACATATATTGAAGCCCGGCAGCTTTAGCCGTCTCAATGATATCTTTATCCATGGACCCGGCTTCATAAAATTCATAAGGGCGATAGGGAAGAAAATATTTCGCCAATCCGGCTTTCTGCATCCCTTGTTTTACTTTTTGAATCGTTTGTTTCTTTATGTCATGGATCCTGTTTCCATTCTCGTTGTCCGGGTTTGTTTCATACGTTTTGTCTTTCGCATGAAATCGAATCTGAAGGTAAGGCGGATATTTTATGAACTGCACAGGTTTGGGTTGCCTGCGCCGGTCGAGTTTCTCCAAATTTGTGTCCATGGCGGTCCACCATCCTCTGGGGAGATATCGTTCGTCTTTTACCTTTCGTAAAATTCTGGTGAGCGCATCTTCAAGATTTTCTCGAAGCCGGTTTTTCGTCATGCAGGACTCGATCCCGACCCCCACGCCGCAGCTCCCCAAGACAGGCTCCACCAGGGGATAAACACCTCCCCGTTCTAAAGGGGTGATCAGCAGTTCAACAGGAGCATGCATCATGTATTCATAACTTTGCGCTGTCAGGACCAATCCGCATCTTAATTTGGACATGATAAAGAGATCCATGAGGTTATAAAAATTCGCAATCTCCCGGATCATCCCGCTCCAGAACATTAAAGATATTAAAATCCTTCCTTCACGCGCAAATTGTCTCAGCTCTTCGTCGCTGTATTCCGGGCCATAAAAACCTTCCTGGTTTTGATCCGTCTGCCACGTATATTCAACATGCTTTGATGATTGGAAAGGCGGGCGGCAGGGATCGATCACTTGCAGACATTGGTTTAATTTCGACAACTCAAAGAAGTCCTGATCACCGTACTGGCGGCCGTAAACGACGTTTCCTCTCGAGGCAATGAGATCTCCTAATTCGGAAAGGATCTTTTCCTGCGGGACACTATAGACGGCGATCAGATCCTCTTCACATGCCGTGGGCAGCCAGTGAGAGATGAGCGTCGGATCTCCAAGGATCCATCCCCTGGTTTTGTCGATCCAGCGTTTAGCCGACCGTCCGGTCACGCTCAGATAATCATCAGTCGTGTTCAACTGATCGACCACTTCAACCTCATACCCTCTTTGCTTCAACCGGGCGATAACATTCTTGTCCACATAGAAACAGAGGATCCTGCTCCCCTCCTGATAAAGGTCAGCCAGATCTTCATGAGGAACAGAGTCGGGCACCCCTATGGCCCGGCGATAGTAAATCTCCGGATAGAGATAAGCCTCCAAGCCGGACAATGCCCTTTCAAATTGCGATCCGATCATCACAATATCGCGGGGGAGAGGCGTATCCAAGGAATCAAACACTCTCTTGTAGAGATCATTGACGCGGTCCGAATGGGCCATGAGAGGGATTTTCAAATTCCGGATGGCTGAGAGAAAGATCGTCTCTTTAAAACAGACGATGAACACATCGAAGTTGAGAAGCAGGAAATAGAATTCTTCAAAATGCCGATCTGCGGGAACGGTTCCACCCGTGAGCTGTCCCTGTTTCAGCTCTCTTGCATCCCCTCCCCCAAAATGACCCCCCTGGTGATAGCTGTCATAGTAGTTATCAAAGAGGAGATTCTTATCCTTGCAAAGCCAGGCCAGCGTGGCGGCTATCGGGACATTTCCGGAATGACTTCCGTTTGAGAGGTATAAGAGTAATTTTTGTTTCATCCGGCTATAATCTTCTCAACTGTTTGTTCCACAGGTACTTGCAAGACCCCATGAAAAAACCCATCGTACTGTAAAAATAATATAGAAAATGTAAAGGGATGACCTTCAAGGCGAACAGGAGCCCCTTCTTTTTCCAAAAAAATACGTAGACATCATAATTGATAAGGATCACCATCCATAGGAGGACCGGAATGGCCCACGTGAACCACACTGAGGTTGCCGCCATAAGAACGGACACGATCAGAAGGATGAGAAGTATCCCGCTGAGTTTGTGTTTGGCTTTAAAATTCAAGTCATTTGTGAACTGCCTATTGCTCAACATCAAGATCGTCCAGGGCACGGCCCTGTCGAAGAGGTCCGCTTTTAATAAGCTCAAGAATGAATAATGCTTGAGATGATTGACGAGGAGCCCTTTATCGAGGCGAATCTTGTATTTTTTGGCTCTTAACGCGTATCCAAGTTGGATATCCTCCATCATCCGGCAGTTTTCATCGAAGGTCCCGATTTCCATAAAGATCTCTCTTTTGATCGCCCCGCATCCGCTCCAGAAGGTTGATGCATCTTCAAACGAGGTTTGGTGAATATAGTGATGGAAAAGATTCCTGTACTGCGATAAAAAGTTCGGGCTCCCCGGCCGGTCATCATAGGAGCCGAAGACAGCCGAGACATCCGGATGATCCCTGAAGGCTTTGACAATTCTATCCAGACAGTCCGGATATATCCGAACGTCCGCGTCCACAAAAAGAAGGAGGTCTCCTTTGGCAGCCTCCGCCCCCCGATTCCGTGCATGGGCGGCGCCTCCCTGCTTCTCGAGCCGGATGATCTTCGTGTCAAAGGATTCGGCCAGATCGATCGTACGGTCCGTGGAATGGTCATCAACGACAATGCACTCAAAATGCGGATATGAGGAATGAAAGACGCTCTCCAGACACCGATGCAATGTTTCACCGCCGTTGTAAACCGGGATGATGATGGAAATGAAATGATTTGTCATGACACTCACTGTTTTTGATCATTAAAAAATCTGAATTTCACAAGACCCGCCACTGAACCCATGAAATGAGACAACTCGATCATGATCAGGAATGGGAAGGCAATCATCATCTCTTTGATGCTCTTCTTGCCGAAAATCATTTCATCACGCAGAAGGCTCAGGGAAAAGATCAAAAATAAAACAAGAAAAAGGTACAAAAATAATTTATCCGCCGCGATAAATGGAATACAGCATAACGCCATAAAAAAAACCAGATGCCTCTTGAGCATGAACAATTTATTTTGCTTCTTTCGATACCAGATTGAGCTCACGCCCAAGAGATATTTCCTCTTCAAGAGTGAAATCAGAGTGCTTCTATGCTTATGTTTTACCTCTGCCTGAGGTCTGTAATAGATCTTGCAACCGCCACGAACTAAATAATCACATAAGAGAGCTTCCTCATAGCCGTATTTCATTTCATCATTGAACATGTATTTCTTCAGCACGGCTCCGTCAAAAGACATATTGCAGCCCACCATGTAGGTCACCAAACCTTCTTCGGAGGCGGCAAAATCGTGTCCCTTCTCCGAGAGTTCCCAGATATTGGTGACGTTTCTGGCTGATACACTTCCCCCTACTGCCTTGACATCCTCGTGGTCATATCCCTTGAGCAACTCCGAAATCCATCGGGAATCCGTTACACAATCCGCATCCGTAAAGGCGATGATGTCGCCGCTCGCGTGCCGAATTCCGGCATTCCTCGATCCGGCCACACCCAGGTTGGTTTCATTGCTTATAAATGTTATATCCATCTTACTCTGTGCCTGAAACTTCGACAGGAATTCCGCTGTGCCGTCGGTCGAGGCATCATTGACGACAATGACCTCTGTTGCCGGATAGTCCTGCTTCCTCAGAGACTCCAGGCACTCAGCAAGATCATCTTTTGCATTGTAGCTGCATACAATGATTGAGACTCTTTTCATTTAGACCACAGACGGATTTACTTTCGGCCTTGCGTAATTAGATCTTCCTTTTCTGTTGTTGCGCGGTCACCTATGCGAAGGGTCTTATACCATCGTGTCGGCTTCTGAGTTATATCCTGGTAAAGTGCCGTCAGACTGACAAGGATATCAACCGAAAACATGGAGAGTATTAACGGCAGACGAAGATAGATATTCATTCGTTCTCTTTCAAGGATCAGCGCAATCAGGATTTGAAACAAGGGAAGCCCCAGAAAGATCGGCCAAACCCAGTATGGGAATCGGTAAGAAGGCATAATAAAAAGACTTAACAAAGTCAAGACAAAGCCTGTGATGAAAAAAAGCCGATCCAGATATCCGAGTGAAACCAGGGTCTCTTCAATCCTGCGCGGCAAGGGCATGGATTTATCGCGAAGAATTCGGCGCCAATGAGTCCTGACCGTCTGGTTAAACCCTCTATTCCAGCGCAGGTGCTGAAGCATGTAACTCCGTACATTATGAGGTGCTTCGTGTTCACTGATGCTGGTCACGTCATATTTAACAATATAGCTGTGTTCATAAACACTGGCTGTTAGATCCATATCCTCGGTGAGGCTTTTTTCATTGAAACGGCCGATCCGATCCAGCAAGGCCCTTCTGATGCAAAAATTCGATCCCAGAATGCATGGCGCCAACCCCAGTTTGTCGCTTGCATACATAGTCACACGGTGATGTATAAGGCTTTCCAAATAAACATAACTGGAGATGATCGCATCATATTTGTTCCAGGGCCTGCAGCGTCCGCTGACCGCTCCGATTTCCCGGTTTGAAAAATGTCCGACAAGTCGGATCAGGGCATCGGGCCTGACCCGGTGATCGGCATCAACAAAATAGACGATTTCCCCCTTGGTAAATTTTGTAAGCGCCTCGTTCATTGCCGCCGCTTTGCCCCTTGCCAGAGCGCTCTTAGACCGTTGAAAGGCGTGGATATGAGAATATTCTTTCTCATACCTCTGCGCGATCTTCAGCGTGTGGTCTGACGACAGATCATCAATCACCACTATTTCCAGTTTGTCTCTCGGATAGTCCATCTTGAGCAGGGCATCGAGCGTTTCGGCAATGACGGTTTCTTCATTATGACAAGGAACAAGAATCGTTACAAAGGGCCGGAAGGCTTCCGGAATTATTGTCTCACAATCAATTCTTGTGAAGACTGCGGTCAGCGCAAAGAGAAAGCGCCTCAGTGAAAAAATGGATAGGACGAGAAGTACGAAAATCGTCAAACAATTTAGGATCAAAATGATCATCGTGAGAACTTATATGATGTGGGATATATCCATAAATTTTTTAGTTCCTGAAATTCACAAATTTGTTGTAGATCCACCCAATCACGGCGCCGCATAGGGTTCCAACCGTGAAGCCGTAAGCAAAACCAATGAGGCTCCCAAGGAATGAAACCCTATACCCGATAAAGAACTGACTCAGGAGCTGCAAGTGAGGCCCCACCACATATTCACCCGTGGGAGTGACATGGCCTCCCTTGATGACCAGCCAATTGGTCATCATAAAGATGGTAAGACCCAGGATGAGGCCGAGAACCAGTCCAAGAATTTTAACGTTGAGCACGAGGATGCCGCTGAATAATTTCTCTTCATCTGAAGATTTCATCTTTGCCATTTTTGCACCTCCTCGATGGGGTTCAACAGATCAGAAATGATCCAGAAAATCCTTGAAAGAGAGAAGCGCCGCCTTTCTTTTCGCCCTATAGATGAAGAAGGCCAGGGAGAGGTTTCGAAGGTAGGCAAACAACCATCCCGACAGGAAGGCCCAGACAAAGCTATAGGCGGCTCCGATGAAGGCTCCTTTCACCGTGACCGTATACCCGATGAAATACTGCCCCAGCAACTGGAGATTCGGACCGATCACTTCTCCACCCTTTATAACCAACCAGAGCGTGGCGATCAACATGAGCATGCCTGCAACGGATCCTATGGCTGTTGCAAAGCCTAATTTGTCCATTCTGGAAAAAGCCCGCACAATGGTTTCATCGGGGATCGCCTTCTTCTCTTCAAGATATTCCTGCTCTTCATTGACCTCCCATAAATTATGCTTGGCTCCAGAAAGATTTTCTACCGCCAGCATGGCCGTCAACATGGAGTGATCCTGATTGTTGTATTTATGCATCCCGTTGCGGCCCACAATCTGCAGGTTGCCGATCTGGTCGAGAAATTGACGGATGATCCGGAGGGACTCCTGATAATTGGAGTCATAAACAGGATAGGCCTTGGGCATCCGTACCACCTTGCCATCGACGACGTCTCTTGCCTCCACCAAACCCAGTTCCTCGACCTCCCTCTTTCCCAGCTCAATCAGTTCCTGATCGGACATGGACCACAACTCATCTCCTTCAAAGCAAAAATACTCAAGGCCCAGACAAGTCTTTTCACTGTCGGGAACCATGTAAGGGCTCCAATTCTTAAAATTCTGTATCCTGCCGAGTTTCACGCCCGGGTCGTGAATATAGATCCAGTTGTCCGGGAAGACGTCTCTCTTGTTGACAATAAGAGCCACCGTCAGAAAGTCCCTGTAATTCAGTTTGTCGGCTGCCCTGAGTACGGCCTCGGGAACCCGAGGCCGAAGTTTCTGGATCAGCTCCCTCATGGGCATACTGCTGATGAAGGCGTCTCCCCGGACCCGTTCCGTCCGGCCATCTACGCTGATCTCGACTGCATTCACCCTCTCCTTGTCCCACAGGATCCCTTCTACGTCCGCTCCTGTAAGAACCTTGGACCCTTTTTTTTGAACCATATCCGCCACGGTCTGCCACATCATCCCGGGGCCGTATTTGGGATAGTCAAAACGATCAATCAGTGTTTTAATCACGGCTTGTTTGCCTTCCCGTCCTTGTGAACTCATGATGGCGTTCCTGAGAGCGCTGATCAGGGAGAGACCTTTGATCCGTTGGGCCGCCCATTCAGCCCTGATTTCTCGACAGGAAATCCCCCACACTTTTTCGGTATAGGTCTTAAAAAAAGTTCTGTAAAGACGTTCACCAAAACGGTTGGAGACCCACTGGTCGAAGGTCTCCTCCTCCTTGGATGGGAAGGCATGAGCGTAAAGATAACTGGTAAAGATCAGAAAACTGTTCCAAACCCCCAGCCCTAACAGGGCGTTCATGGGACGGAGTGGGTAATAAAAAAATTTCTTGTTATAATAAATGCGTGAAAGCCTTTTCCGTTCAATAAAATCATCCCTGAGGACGTCCCTCCACATCTCGTCCACTTTTTTCACCTTCGTAAAAAAACGGTGCCCCCCCAAGTCAAAGTGGTAATCTTTATAGTTAACGGTCTTCGAGATTCCCCCGACAGCCTGGTCTTTTTCAAAGACCACGGATTCCACACCTTTTTTTGAGAGTTCATAGGCCGCGGTGAGGCCCGCCGGGCCACCGCCTATAATGACGACTTTACTGCTGTTCGATCTTTCCATGATATCCTGATTTTGCATGCTCACTCTGCGCGATTCGGCTGCCGCGTCCAGGAAACAGCGGAACTAAATAAAATGAAGCAGGATATAAACAACCGAAGATTGATAAAGGTCACTGTGGAATTGATGCTATGAACTGAGGATACATCGCCTGAATGAAGGAAACGATTCTCTTCCAGTCCTCCTCCGGCATGTTATCATGAAGGTTCGTTGAAATTCTAACAAGCGATCCGTCCGTCCTGTGTTTCCGAAAAGATGTCAAAATTAAATTCAAACGCTGGATAAACTCATCGGCGATGACCTTCTCCTGGGCCTGATACCAGTATGCAACCATCTGTTTTTCTGCGCCGTTTTGGATGATCATCCTGTTGATATAAATATCCCGGTCACGCAAGTGGATCGTAACAACTTCTTTGAGAACCGGATTCCAACCACTACCAGGATAGCAGTGAAGCGGAGAGTGGATCTGCGCTCTTGTTTTCTGGCTCTTATAGTATCCGACATAGAACCAGATCACCTCGCCATCTGGATGAACATAGGCGCGGTTCAATATTTCATCCGCGCCCAGATTCTGAATAACGGCAGGTTCAAAAGGATAATCTTCTCCTACCCACTGATCTATTCGTTTTGGGAAAAGCGAGAGATCTTTTGCGAGAGGAATGAGTTCGGAACGGGTCAATGTCCGGCTATAAGGAATTGCCATAAGCAACAGAATGACGATGAGAAAAAATTGAAGATCTTTTTTTTTCATATGGATTGAGGGGTTTGTACCTTTTTAGGCGGCTGTCTGTTAAGCTTTCTGAGAATTTCATTCACTCCGAATATCAGGACGGTCGCTACAGTATACACAACCATGCCGGACGTGTCGTGCAGGAAACCATGAGCGGTTTCCGGCCCTTTGTAATAAGCCAGCATGGCTGTGATAATAATTCGAATGATATTGGAAATGATGGCGATAGGAATAATGGCCGTTACAAGGACGCTTCGGCACAAAAAAGTCCGTTGAGCTGTATAGGCGAAGACCAGACCAAAGGTAAAAAGAGACATGAGGGATCGTAGCCCGCTGCAGGCATCGGCAACCTCAAGGGTGGTATTGGAAAGGTATATGATATTCCCCTCATTGTGTACACTGATCCGAAGAAGATCGACAAAAAAAACGGCCCATTTCGTTGCAAAAAGCTTCATAGGGGAAGCCACTGCATAGTAAATGATATAAGGAAGGGGAATCATCAGCAGTAAATAAAACACCGGGAAAGAAAGAACCTTTGCCCCTCTCATTCCCAATAAGCTCATGAACACACCGAAAATCACCACGATCATGGAGGCGCGCATGGTGAAGCGTTCATTCCCAGCCATTCCGATAAGGCACAAAATAATACCCAGCAAAACAACAAACAGACCGGGACCATAAGGCTCAGGTTTGATCTCCTGGATCGTGTCTCTTTTCCACCAAACCAGAAAAGCTGTCAGAAATGGCACAAAAACACCATGTCCGTAATTCGGGTCCTGGTTCCAATCCTCCCATAAGGTTGGGAAAACCGGGGCGTAAAGGATGCCGATCAGCACGGCAATGATGAGGAGTTGGATCACAAATGTTCGATCATTCGACTTCGATTGGGATCTCATCTCTCTCCATCTCAAGCGTTCCATCTGCCATAGACACAGCTTCGCCCTCTGGATTACATGAATTCATATTATTAAGCAAAAGCCATGCCAAAATCAAATAGTCGATTTCACATGCTTAAGAAAATAAAAAGTATCCGGATAGACCTGATTCAATTCTATTCTAATGGATGGACTCTCTATCCTCATAGAGATCAAGAAATGACTTCCCGATACCATGAAATGGTATGGACAAGCCCCTGTTCTAAATCAAACTTAGGCCTGTACTTCAAATATTCCCCCGCATAGGAGATATCTGCTAAGGAATGCCGGATGTCTCCTTTTCTTTTTGACTTGAAAATAATTTTTGATTTTGATTTTGTAATTTCGATGATCTTCTTTGCAAGGTCCAGGATGCTGATGCGGGCGCCATAGGCAATATTAAAAGACCGGCCAGAGGCCTTGTCATTCATAAATCCTGCAATATTGGCCTCCACCACATCATCGATATAAGTAAAATCACGGGTTTGTTCGCCATCGCCTTCAATGCTCAGGTCTTCTCCTTTCAGAGCTGCCGTAATAAACTTGGGGATCACCGCCGCATAATCGGACTTTGGATCCTGTTTCCTGCCATAGACATTGAAATAACGGAGTCCAACCGTGTCAAGCCCATAGACCTGATGGAAGACCTTCAGGTATAATTCCTTGGTGACCTTGGAGACGGCGTAAGGGGATTGGGGGTTATAAGGCATGGTCTCCCGCTTGGGAAGCTCCGGCGTGTCTCCATAGACTGATGATGAAATGGCTACAACCACCTTTTTTACCCCATGGTCTATGGCGGCCTTGAGAACATTCAAGGTTCCGGTAACGTTGATTTCATTGGTGGCCAGAGGGTCCTCCACGCTGCGGGCTACACTGGGCCTCGCCGCTTGATGGGATATGACTTCTATCTCATGTTCCCGAATCAGATCTGCAAGATGATCCCGGTCCAGGATGGTTCCTTTAACAAACGTGAAGTTTGGATAGGAAGACAGCCCTTGCAGGTTTTCGATCCTGCCGGCGCTCAGGTCATCATAAACTATGACCTGATGTCCCTCAAAAACCAGCCGCTCTGCGAGATTGCTGCCGATAAAGCCGGCGCCTCCGGTGACAAGAATTTTCATTGATTTTCTCCGCAAAGTTAAAAAATGATAACTTATTGATTTCATTATTATACTAAATCTTATGGGGCTTGCCAATGAAAATAGTTTCAATCACCCATGACGTATCTTGATTGCACGGATGGTTTGTGTCATAATCTTCATATGAAAAAATCGACATTGCTCATCGTCGATGACGATGAAGGGATCCGAAAACAACTGAAATGGGCCTTAGAGGAAGATTATACGATATTCCTCGCATCAGACAAAGAGAGCGCATTGGAAATGATCTCGACTAACAAGCCGGATCTCGTTGCGCTTGATTTGGGACTTTCACCGCATATGAGCGGCGAAACCGATGATGAAGGTTTGGAAATCCTGCACAGGGTGGTCAAGCGGGATCCTTTAACTAAGATCATCATGATCACAGGGAACGAAAACAAGGAATACGCAATCAAAGCCATCCAAATGGGGGCGCATGATTACTATTTCAAGCCTATCGACGTGAAAGAGCTGCGCTTGATTATGAAACGGGCGGTCCACATCCAGGGCCTGGA
>Ga0210014_1000284_pt1 | contig 43102 bp, 36 predicted proteins | sample CryGeymeta201519_FD_183983 | JGI IMG/M metagenome (GOLD analysis project Ga0210014, IMG submission 183983) | Groundwater microbial communities from Crystal Geyser aquifers in Utah, USA - Crystal Geyser metaG 2015-19 (SPAdes) (version 2) | ecosystem: Environmental > Aquatic > Deep subsurface >...
CGGTTCTCCTTGTAGATCACCGTTTGATAGTCGGCGGACAGCACGGCGGCGAAGGCCTTCTTGGCCTGGTCCTCCAGCTCAAGACGATCGACGAGGAACAGCACGCGGCGCACGTTGCCGGAACGGAGAAACAACTTGATGACGGCGGCGGCGGTTAGGGTCTTGCCAGTGCCGGTGGCCATCTCGAACAGGAAACGATCCTTGCCGTCGCCGAGGGCGGCCTGAAGGCTGTGGATGGCCTTGAGCTGATACGGACGAAGAAAGCGCAGCTTGTTGGCCTGGACGTAGCCGGGGCGCTCCGCTTCGTTTTGCCAAGCGGCTTCGGATGCGTAATTCGGGCGCTGGCTGCGAACGATGTAGTCCGCGCCAACCTGCTCCTCGATCAGTCGCTGCGGATTGGGCGTGACCTTCCGGTAGCCGGTGACCGAGTCCGGCGTCGGAAACGAGGTGATGACGTACGGGCTGCCGCGTTCGAGATCCCAGAAGTAGTGCAGGTTGCCGTTGGAAAGGACGACGAAGCGGCAGTTCTGTGAGCGGGCGTACTTGCGTGCCTGTTCCTTGGCAGCCAGCGGGTTCTTGTCCTCGGCCTTGGCCTCCAGAACGAGGAGCGGGAAGCCCTTCGCGTCGAGAAGCAGAAAGTCGACGAAGCCCTTTTTGGTCTTCTCGAAGTCGCTACCGAGAACGTCGAGATCGGCCGACTTGATGGCGACGCTAGGTTCCAGGCGGATGTTCGCGGGCTGGTCACCCTCCGGGAAGAAGCGCCAGCCAGCCGCTTCGAGCAGCTTGTTGATCTTGATGCGGGCTGTGGCTTCCTTGTCGGACACTCAGGCTCCTCGTTCAGCGGTGGTGGTCAAGCGGCATAACAAGGGGAAGGGCGCAGCTTGGACCAAGCGGTATCCGCCGAAGCGTGTAGCCTTTTGGGAGCGGTCTGGCTCGCAGCCGGCTGCTATTGAGCGCGAGAAGAGGCTCAAGACCGGCTCAGGCCGTGAGTGGTTGAAGCTAGAAATAGCCCGACGGGATATTGCAGAAGGCCTCCAAGCGCCCCCCTGCCTGCCGGACAGGCAGGTCGCCGACCTCTTCCCGGATTCCTTCGAGGACTCGGAGCTGGGGGGGATTCCGAAGGGGTGGGAGGTGGGGTGCGTGGATGACGAGTTCGACCTCACGATGGGCCAATCTCCGCCGGGCCACACCTACAACGAGGTTGGCGACGGAGTGCCATTCTACCAGGACCGAACAGACTTCGGATTCCGCTTCCCCACTCGCCGTGTGTACTGCACGGCTCCGACGAGGCTCGCGAAGAAGGGCGAAACGCTCATCAGCGTGCGAGCCCCGGTCGGCGACATCAACATGGCAGCGGAGGACTGCGCGATCGGGCGCGGCGTCGCGGCCGCTCGCCACAAGACGGGAAGCCGTTCCTACTCTTACCAAATTCATGCGCGCGCAAGCGGATGCCTTCGATCGCTTCGAAGCAGAGGGGACAGTCTTCGGCTCGATTGGCAAGAAAGACTTCCACGCCATCGCATGCGTGGTGCCTCCGCGAGGCCTCGTGGCGGAGTTCGAACGGCGGCTTGCGCCGCTCGACGGTCGGATCGACATCACCGACCATGAAGCTCGCACCCTCGCCGCCTTGCGCGACGCCCTGCTGCCCAAGCTCATCTCCGGCGAGTTGCGGGTGAAGGACGCCAAGCGGTTCCTTGCGGAGGCCACGGCATGAGCAAGCCCTACTCGATCAAGATCTTCCTGCCCGGTGGCGACCCGGATGGGCTGCGCATCATCGAGAAGTCGAACTGGAGCGGTGCGGGTCTGGTGGTGCCGCGCTCGCTTTTCGGGGAGGGCAGGCAGCGCGGGGAACTGTCTCGCACCGGCGTCTACGTGCTGCTCGGCCCGCCCGAAACATCGGGACTGCCGCGCGTGTACGTGGGCGAAGGCGATCCGATCCGGCCCCGTCTGGAGCAGCACGCGGCGAAGAAAGACTTCTGGACGAGCGGCATCGCCTTCACGAGCAAGGACGAGAACCTGAACAAGGCGCACGTGCAGTATCTGGAGGCTCGGCTTGTCGCGCTCGCCATGCAGGCCAAGCGCTGCGTGCTGGACAACGGCAACGTGCCCGCGCTGCCCTCGATGTCGGAGGCGGATGCGGCGGACGCGGAAGGGTTCCTCGCGGAGATGTTGCTGTGCTTCCCCGTGCTGGGGCTGGGCGTGTTTTCGACCGCGACGGTGGCGCAAGCACCGGGCCGCACGCTGTACCTGCGCGCGAAGGGGGTCGAAGCGGAGGGGCTGGAGACCGCGGAGGGGTTCGTCGTGCGCGCGGGGAGCGCGGCCGCAAAGAGCGAGGTGCCGTCCTGCCACGCCTATGTGAAGGAACTGCGGGCGGCGCTGGTCGGCAACGGCACGCTGAACGCTTCGGGTGACGGCTACCTCTTCACGCAGGACTACGCGTTCGCCTCGCCTTCGACCGCCGCGGGCGTCGTGCTCGGGCGTTCTTCGAACGGTCGGATCGAGTGGAAGACGAAAGACGGCAAGACGCTCAAGCAGATCCAGGAAGCGGAGGCAACGGAGTGAGCGGCTCTTGGGAATCCGTCGTCCACCAGGCCGCCCTCGCCTGGCGCGAAGGCATCGGCTTTTTCTCCGGATCCAGCCTCGCCTTGCAATCAGCCGCCCATCCTTCTAGCAATCAGCCGGACCTTGAACTGGCGATCAGCCGAGGCCTGACTTGGCGATCAGCCGGGCGCCGACGTGTGACGCGGGAGATCGCGGCATGAACTCCCCGAACACGCTCCCCGGCGGCGAGGTCATCGTCTACCGGGCGTCCGATGGCCAAGTGCAAGTCGAGGTGCGGCTGGAACGGGAGACGGTCTGGCTGACGCAGGCGCAGATGGTCGAGCTCTTCGGGCGAGACCAGTCCGTGATCTCCCGGCACATCCGGAACGTGTTCGCGGACGGAGAGCTGCCGGCAGAGGGCAATATGCAAAAAATGCATATTGCTTCGGCGGACAGACCCACCGCCCTCTACAGCCTCGACGTGATCATTTCCGTCGGCTACCGGGTGAAGTCCACGCGCGGCGTGCAGTTTCGCCAGTGGGCTACACGGGTGCTCCGCGAGCACCTGCTGCGCGGTTACACCCTGAACGAGCGCCGCCTGCGCGAACGGGGGCTGAAGGAGATCGAGCAGGCGGTCGGGCTCCTGGCCCGGACGCTGACCAGCCATGCGCTGGTCACGGATGAGGGTCGCGCCGTGCTGGACGTGGTGCAGCGCTACACCCGTTCCTGGCGGCTCTTGCTGGAGTACGACGAAGAGCGGTTGGCGGAGGTGCCGGGGCGTCCGGTGGCGCCGACCGCGGCGCTCTCGCTCGACGACGCCCGCGCTGCCTACGCGCGGCTGCGGGACGATCTGCTCGGCCGCGGCCAAGCGGGACCGCTCTTCGGCCAGGAGCGCGGCGACGCCTTGGCAGCCATCCTCGGCGCGATCGAGCAGACCTTCGGTGGCGAGCCGCTCTACCCGAACGCGCAGGCACGCGCCGCGCACATCCTCTACTTCGTCATCAAGGACCATCCCTTCGGCGACGGCAACAAGCGCATCGGCACGCTCTTGTTCCTCGACTACTTGCGGCGGAATGGGCTGCTCGATCACGCCGACGGCTCGCCGCGGCTGGCGGACAACGCCATGGTGGCGCTCGCGCTGCTCATCGCCGAGAGCGATCCGGCACAGAAGGAGCTGATGATTCGGCTGGTGCTGAGTCTCGTCGGAGACGAAGCGTGAGCGAGCACGGCGTCGCCGAATCCGTCGTCGAACAGGCCGCCCTGGCCTGGCTCGAAAGCGCTGCCTGGTCGGTCAGGAACGGCGCGGCATCGGTCTTGATCAGCCGACACCGAAGGTTGCAATCAGCCGCTCCGCGGGGGTCCGGGCGCCGCTTTCGTGAATCAGCCATCTGATGGGTGATTTTCAGCCGAGCGTGGGCTACACTGCCTGCATGCTCACCCGCCACGCCACCACGCGCCTGCGCGCGGCGCTCGCCGATCGTCCGGTCGTGCTGCTGCACGGCGCGCGGCAGACGGGCAAGACCACGCTGGTGCGCACCGTGGCGGAGGAGGTCGGCGCACGGTATGTGACGCTCGATGACCTGACAATGCTGGCCGCGGCGCGCGGCGATCCGGCCGGCTTCCTCGCGGGCTTCGGGCAGCCGCTGGTGCTGGACGAAGTTCAGCGCGCGCCCGACCTGCTGCTGGCCATCAAGGCGGCTGTGGACCGCAAACGCACCCCGGGGCGCTTCCTGCTCACGGGTTCGGCTAATGTGTTGCTGGTGCCGCGGGTGGCGGAGTCGCTCGCCGGGCGCATGGAGATCGTGCCCCTGTGGCCGTTCTCGCAGGGCGAGATTGAGGGTGCCACGGAAGGGTTCATCGACGCGGCGTTCGGGGACGCGCCGCCGCCGCTCGGCCGTTCCTCCTCATCGGCGCGCCTCACGGACCGCGTGCTGCGCGGCGGCTACCCAGAAGCAGTGCCGCTCGCATCGGCCGAGCGGCGCCGCGCCTGGTTCGATGCGTACGTGACGACGATCCTGCAGCGCGACGTGCGCGACCTCGCCCGCATCGAGGGGCTGACCGAACTGCCGCGCCTGCTCGCCCTGCTGGCGTCGCGGCCTATGGCGCAGCTCAATTATGCGGACCTGTCGCGCGGCACCGGGTTGCCGCAGTCGACGCTGAAGCGCTACTTCGCACTGCTCGAGACCGTGTTCCTGGTTCGGTTGCTGCCGCCCTGGTACGCCAACATCGGCAAGCGGCTGGTCAAGACGCCGAAGGTGCTGCTCGCGGACACGGGTCTTGCCGCGCACCTGATGGGCATCAATGCGGCGCGGCTTTCGCAGGATCGCAGCCTCCTCGGTGGGCTCTTCGAGAACTTCGTCGCGATGGAGCTTGTCAAACAGGCGGGCTGGAGCGTGGATCCGCCCGCGCTGTACCACTTCCGCACGCACGAAGGCGACGAGGTGGACCTGGTGATGGAGCGGCGTGACGGAGCGCTGGTGGGAATCGAGGTCAAGAGCGCGGCGACGGTCACGGCGGCGGACTTCAAGGGCCTGCGCACGCTGGCCGAGGCCGCCGGGCGGTGCTTCCGCCGCGGCATCGTGCTGTACACCGGCGCCGAGGTCGTGCCGTTCGGCTCAAAGCTTTACGCGTTGCCCATGGAGGCTTTGTGGCGCGGGAGCGCGCAGCAGCCGGAGGCGAAGAAGGCCAAACGATGACCGCCTTCACCGAATCCGTCGTCGAACAGGCCGCGCTCGCCTGGCTCGAAAGCGGTGGCTGGCGGATCGCGCACGGCCCCGATATCGCGCCGGACATGCCCATGGCCGAGCGGCGAGACTACGGCGAGGTGGTCCTCGCGCAGCGGCTGCGCGATGCGCTCGCCCGGCTCAATCCCACGCTGCCCGTCGAGGCGCTGGCCGACGCCTTCCGCAAACTGACGCGGCCGGAAGGCGCGGAGCTGGTGGCGCGCAACCGCGCGCTGCATCGGCTACTGGTGGATGGCGTGACCGTGGAGTACCGCACGGCCGAGGGCGAGATCCGAGGCGCGCAGGCGCGGGTGATCGACTTCGACCAGCCCTCGGCCAACGACTGGCTGGCCGTGAACCAGTTCAGCGTCACCGAGAACAAGCACACGCGCCGGCCGGATCTGGTGCTGTTCGTGAACGGCTTGGCCGTCGCGGTCGTCGAGCTGAAGAACGCCGCGGACGAGAGCGCGACCATTTGGGGCGCCTGGCAGCAGTTGCAGACCTACAAGGCGGAAGTTCCGGCGCTGTTTGCCACCAACGCCCTGCTCGTCATCTCCGACGGGGTGGAGGCGCGGGTGGGCACGCTCACCGCCGGGCGCGAGTGGTTCAAGCCTTGGCGCACCATAACGGGGGCGGACTTCTACGCGCCCCCGTTACCCTCACCCCAACCCTCTCCCAGCGGGAGAGGGAGTCACAATTCCCCCCCCTCTACCCTTGGGAGAGGGGGAGGGGGTGACGGGCAGTACGACCTCAAGCCGGAGCTTGAGGTCGTACTGCTAGGCGTGTTCGACCCGCAGCGTCTGCTGGACTTGATCCGCGACTTCATCGTCTACGAGGACGACGGGGGCGGTCGTGTGGCGAAGAAGATGGCGGGCTACCACCAGTTCCACGCGGTGCAGGTGGCGGTGGGCGAGACGCTGCGCGCGGCCGAGCTGCACCGTGCCAGCAATCGGGCGGGCGATCGGGTCGCGGAGGCCGAAGGCCGCTACGAGGCCGGCAAACAACCCGGTGGCAAGGCCGGCGACCGGCGCGTGGGCGTGGTCTGGCACACGCAGGGTTCGGGCAAGAGCCTGACGATGGCCTTCTACGCCGGGCGAATCATCCGCGAGAGGGCGATGGAGAACCCGACCCTCGTCGTGCTCACCGACCGCAACGACCTCGACGACCAGCTCTTCGCCACCTTCTCCCGCTGCAAGGACCTGCTGCGCCAGCCGCCGGTGCAGGCGGAGAGTCGCGCGCACCTGCGCGAGTTGCTCACCGTTGCGTCCGGCGGCGTTGTCTTCACGACGATCCAGAAGTTCATGTCGCCTGCGGCCCCACCCTCACCCCAGCCCTCTCCCAGAGGGAGAGGGGGAGATCCGCCTGCGGCCCCACCCTCACCCCAGCCCTCTCCCAGAGGGAGAGGGGGTCAGTACCGTGGGGGCTACGAGTTTGCGGGTTTGGTGGAGAGAGCCCGCCAGCTTCGGAGACAGCCGACGACCGCGGAAGAGCTCATGTGGAGCATGCTCTGCGAGCGACAGTTCTTGAGTTTGAAGTTTCGCCGACAACACCAGATCGGTGACTACATCGTCGACTTCTGCTGTCACGACGCAATGCTTGTCGTCGAGCTGGACGGTGGCGTCCACGACTCCCAGGAGCGCTCCAGGGCCGACTCCCGACGAGACGCGTATCTCATGAGTCTGGGATTCACCGTCCATCGAGTCCCCAACGAGCGCCTGCTTGGTGACCCGGCGTCGGTGCTATCCGACCTCGCCAGGCATCTCCCCTCTCCCGCTGGGAGAGGGGTTGGGGGTGAGGGTCCGCTATCACTACGACCGAACGTCGTAGTGATAGCGGATGAGGCGCACCGCAGCCAGTACGACTTCATCGACGGCTACGCGCGCCACCTGCGCGACGCGCTGCCCAACGCCTCGTTCATCGGCTTCACCGGCACGCCGATCGAACTTCAGGACGCCAACACGCGCGCCGTGTTTGGCGACTACATCAGCGTGTACGACATCCAGCGTGCCGTCGCCGACGGCGCGACGGTGCCCATCTACTATGAGAGCCGGCTCGCCAAGCTGGCACTCGACGAGGCGGAGCGGCCGAAGATCGACCCGGAGTTCGAGGAGGCGACCGAGGGCGAGGAGGTCGAGCGCAAGGAGAAGCTCAAGACCCGGTGGGCGCAGCTCGAGGCCGTGGTCGGCGCCGAGAAGCGGCTCGCGATCGTGGCGCGCGACATCGTCGACCACTTCGAGACACGTTGCGAGGCGCTGGAAGGCAAGGCGATGGTCGTGTGCATGAGCCGGCGCATCTGCGTGGAGCTCTATCGCGAGATCGTGAAGCTCCGGCCGCAGTGGGCGAGCGACGACGACGCCTTGGGCGCGATCAAGGTGGTGATGACCGGGCAGGCTGCAGACCCCGCCGACTGGCAGCCTCACATCCGCAACAAGCCGCGGCGCGAGGCGCTGGCGAACCGCTTCCGCGACGCCGCCGACTCGCTGCGCATGGTGCTGGTGCGCGACATGTGGCTCACCGGCTTCGATGCGCCGAGCCTCTCCACGATGTACCTCGACAAGCCGATGCGCGGCCACGGCCTCATGCAGGCGATTGCGCGGGTGAACCGGGTGTTCAAGGACAAGCCCGGTGGGCTGGTGGTGGACTACCTCGGCCTCGCGCAGGAGTTGAAGGCGGCGCTGGCGACCTACACCGAGAGCGGTGGCATGGGGAGCACCGCGCTCGATCAGGACGAGGCGGTGGCCGTGATGCTGGAGAAGTACGAGGTCTGCTGCGATCTCTTCGGTTCCTTCACGACGCCCAAGGGCGTCGTGGGCGGCTTCGATTGGGCGAAGTGGACGACCGGAACGCCGCAGGAGCGGCTCGGCCTGCTGCCGCCCGCGCAGGAGCACATCCTGCGCCAGGACAACGGCAAGGAGCGCTGCGTGCGCGCCGTGCGGGAGTTGTCCCAGGCGTTCGCGCTGGCCGTGCCGCACGCCGAGGCGCTGCGAATCCGCGACGACGTGGCCTTCTTCCAGGCGGTGCAGGCCGTGCTGGCCAAGCGCGCCCCCGGCGACGCCCGGCCCGAGGAGGAGCTCGACCACGCGGTGCGAAGAATCATCTCGCGCGCGGTGGCCCCCGAGGGCGTGATGGACATCTTCGCCGCTGCCGGGCTCCAGAAGCCCGACCTCTCGATCCTCTCCGACGAGTTCCTCGCCGAAGTGCGCGGCATGCCCCAGCGCAACCTGGCCGTCGAGTTGCTCCAAAAACTGCTCAAGGGTGAGATCGCGACCCGCCGCCGCAAGAACGTCGTCCAGGCCCGCTCCTTCGCAAAGATGCTGGGGGAGACGATCCGCCGCTACCAGAACCGCGCGATCGAGGCGGCGCAGGTGATCGAGGAGCTGATCCAGCTCGCGAGGGAGATGCGCGAGGCCAGCGCTCGCGGCGAGCGGTTCAGGCTCTCGGAGGACGAGCTGGCCTTCTACGACGCGCTGGAGACCAACGACAGCGCGGTGAAGGTGCTGGGTGACGAGACGCTGCGCGCGATCGCCCGGGAGCTGGTGGAGACCGTGCGCAAGAACGTGACCATCGACTGGACCCTGCGCGAGAACGTGCGGGCGCAACTGCGGGTGCTCGTCAAGCGCATCCTGCGCAACCACGGCTACCCTCCGGACAAGCAGGAGAAGGCGACGCAGACGGTGCTGGAGCAGGCGGCGTTGCTGTCCGGTGAATGGGCGGGCGCTTGAGAGGGGTGCCCAACCACAGCATGCGCGGAGGGCACCGCGCGCCGCCGCTGAACCGAAGCGTGATGGCTCTGAGACAGCAGAAGCGGGGTGAGAAGGGCGGGGTCAGCTCTTGAACCGTCGGGCGGGGTTGACCGAGGGTGGCTTGCTGGCGCGCTGGTTGGGGATCGAGTTGTCGAATGCTCTCTACCGCGGCACGTGCCGGGGGTACGCGCTGCCCGATCGACGCGGGCGAGATGGATCGGCGGGGGGGTCCGGCGTTGCCACCGCCCCTCCCCCAACCTGAAAGGGGAGGGGCTCTGAATGTTTCCAGACCTGACCCCGAGGTGTGACCCCGAGGTGGATCCCGAGGGGTTCATGTCCGGTGGGGGAGCGGGGTGGGTTGCCCGCCGGCCGCCCGCCTTGGGCCCGTTGGGGTGTGGCCTCCCCGACCGGGCGCGCGGGGTCGGCGACCGGTCCCCGCTTTGGTATCGTTGCCACCCCCTTTGCCTTCCTAGCGCTTTGCGCTAAACCCCCGCGGATTGTCCCGCCACCGCTGTTTCCTCCCTCTCCCCCTGCCGCGTATGTCCACCTCTCTCTTTCAGACCGCCCACCACGTCCACTTCATGGGGATCGGCGGGGTCGGGATGAGCGGGATCGCCGAGATCCTGGTCACCCTGGGCCACCGCGTCTCCGGCTGCGACCTGAAGGAGAATGACGCGGTGGCCCGCCTGCGCGCCCATGGCGCGAGCGTGGCGATCGGCCACCACCCGGACCACGTGGCCGGCTGCGACGTGGTGGTCACCTCCTCGGCGGTGCGCCCGGACCATCCGGAGATCGTTGCCGCGCGCGCCGCGCGCATCCCGGTGATCCCGCGCGCCGAGATGCTCGCCGAGCTGATGCGCCTGAAGTACGGCGTGGCGGTGGCCGGTGCGCACGGCAAGACCACCACCACCTCGATGCTCGCCACCCTCCTCGAGGGGGCGGGGCTCGACCCGACGGTGGTGGTGGGGGGCAAGGTGAAGGGGGGCAGCGGCGCGCGCCTGGGCGCCGGCGAGGTGTTGGTGGCGGAGGCGGACGAGTCGGACGGCTCGTTTCTTACCCTGTCGCCGGTGGTGGCGGTGGTCACCAACCTCGACGATGAGCACCTCGACCACTACGGCACGCCGGCGGCGGTGGACGACGCCTTCGTCGCCTTCTGCAACCGGGTCCCCTTCTTTGGGGCGTGCGTGATCAACCTCGACGACCCGCGCCTGGCGCGCCTCCTCCCGCGCCTGAACAAGCGGACGATCACCTACGGCACCACGCCGGCGGCGGATCTGCGCCTCCTCCCCGCCGCGACCCCGAGCGGCGACGGGCCGCAGACCTTCCAGCTCGTCGAGCAGGGGCGGGATCTCGGCCCCTTCCACCTGTGGGTGGCCGGCCGCCACAACGCGAGCAACGCGGCGGCGGCAATCGCGGCGGCCCGCTTTCTGGGCGCGGAGGTGGAGGCCCTGCGCGTGGCCCTGGCCGACTTTGTCGGGGTCAGCAGGCGGTTCGAGTTGCTCTACGAGGGGGACGGCGTACGGGTCATCGACGACTACGGCCACCACCCCACGGAGATCAGCGCCACCCTCGCGGCGGCGCGCGCCTCCTGGCCGGGCCGCCTGGTGGCCTTGGTCCAGCCGCACCGCTACACCCGCCTTGCCGCCCTGGCGGAGCGTTTCGCCACCGCCTTGCTCGCCACCGACGTTTGTCTGATCACCCAGGTCTACGCCGCGGGCGAGGCGCGCGGCAGCGGCCCGGACGGTCGCGACCTCACCGAGCTTCTGCGCCAGCGCGGCCATGGCCACGCCTCCTTCCACCCCGACCTCGACGCCATGGCGCAAGCGGCCCTGGCGGTGGTGCGGCCCGGTGATCTGCTCCTGACCCTCGGCGCCGGCGACATCACCCGCCTCGCCCACCGCCTCGCCGCGGAGTTGGGGGCGCGCCTTGGGACCACGCTCCTCCCCCGCTGACCGCCGTGGCTTGCCGCCTTCCTTTGTCTGTGGTCGCCCCTGCCGAACCGTGATGGTCGCTGCCACCGCCTCGCCGCCTGCCGCCCTCCTCGGCCTCCTCGACGCGGAGGTGCGGATGAACGAGCCGATGGCCGCCCACACCACCTTCGGGATCGGCGGCCCGGCGCAGGTGTGGGTGCGGCCGCGGACGGTGGCCGCCTTCTGTGGCCTGCTCGTCGGCTGGGAGGGGGAGCTGACGGTGGTGGGGCGCGGCTCGAACCTGTTGGTGCGCGACGGCGGGATTCGCGGCGTGGTGGTGGACCTCCACCACCTCGACTCCTACCGGCGCGACGGGGACACGGTGGTCGCCGGTGGCGGTCTCGCCCTCGGCCGGCTGGTGCGGCGGCTTGGCGAGGAGGGGCGCGGCGGCATGGAGGAGCTCGCCGGGATCCCGGGGAGCGTGGGGGCGGCGGTGCGGATGAACGCCGGGGCCCACGGCCGCGAGATCCGGGAGCTGTTGGTGGAAGCGCGGGTTGCCAACCGCGCCGGCGCGCTCGCCTGGCGGCCGGCGGCGGAGCTCGGTCTGGCCTACCGGAGTAGCCGCTTGGCGGCGGACGAGTGGGTGGTGGAGGCGCGCTTCGTGGCCCGTCCTGCCGCGCCCGGCGCTTGCGCGCGCCAGGGCGCGTTGTTGCAAGAGCGGCGGGCGGCGCAGCCGGTCTCGCTACCCTCCGCGGGCTCGATCTTCAAGAACCCGGTGGGTCGTTCGGCGTGGCGGTTGATCCGCGACGCGGGCCTTGCCGGCGAGCGGTGCGGCGGGGCGCAGATCTCGCCCCAGCACGCGAACTTCATCGTCAACACCGGCGGCGCCACCGCCGCCGAGGTGGAGACGCTCATTGCCCGCGCCCGGGAGCAGGTCCAGGCGCGGAGCGGGGTGGTGCTGGAGACCGAGGTGGTGATCCTTGGAGTCGGTCGGGCCTTGTCGAGCGGGGCGTGTCGAAGCAGGCTCGAGTCCGGGTCGGGCCCCGTGCGCGGAGGCTAGTGGGGCGATGAAACGGAGAAGGGGACGCGACTCCTGGCCCACGATCCGGCCATGGCCTGCCTCTTCGCGGTCGGTCGGGACAAAATCCGACGACTCCTCAGGGAGGCGTAGTCATGCGGGGTAGCTGGAAGGGCAGGCGTATTGGGGTGCTCATGGGGGGAAGCTCCCACGAGCGGGAGGTGTCGCTGGTCACCGGCGCGGCGGTCCTCGCGGCGCTTTTGCGGCAGGGGTATGACGCGCTGGCGGTGGACCCGGCGGAGGCGGCCGGCGGTGGGTTGCACCAGGGGCTGCGCGACGCGGGGATCGAGGTCGCCTTCCTCTGCCTGCACGGCCGCTTCGGCGAGGACGGCCGGGTGCAGGGTTGTCTGGAGATCATGGGGATTCCGTACACCGGCTCGGGGGTGCAGGCGTCTGCGGTGGCGATGGACAAGGTGCTCACCAAGCGCATCTGGCAGAGCCACCAAATCCCCACCCCCGACCACTGGCTGGCCTCCGGTCCGCGCGAGCTTGGCGCGTTGCTCTCCCGCCTCGGTGAGCCACTGGTGGTGAAGCCGGTCTACGAGGGATCGAGCCTGGGGGTGGTGATCGTGCGCGCGCCCGAGGAGGCGGAGGGGGCGCTGGAGCGTGCCCTCGCCTTCGGCTCGCGCTGCTTTGTCGAGCGGTTCATACGCGGTCGCGAGTTCACCTGCGGCGTGCTCAATGGCGACCCGTTGCCGCTGGTGGAGATCCGCGCCCCGGGCGGGGTCTACGACTACCAGGCGAAGTATCAGGGCGAGGAGACCCAGTACCTCTGCCCGGCGCCGCTGGATTCCGCCCTTAGCCGCGAGATCCAGCAGACCTGCACCCGTGCGGCTGCGGTCCTCGGTTGTCGCGGCGGGGTGCGGGTCGATGTCCTCCTCGACGCGGCGGAGAACTTCTACCTCTTGGAGGTGAACACCATCCCTGGGATGACTAGCCACTCCCTCCTGCCGAAGGCGGCGGCGGCGATGGGCATCAACTTTGACGATCTGGTGGAGATGCTCCTCGATGGCATTCCGACAACGCGCTAAGCCACCCCGCACGGGGCGCCGCTTCTTCGGCCTCTGGCCGGGCCGCGGCCCGCGGCGCGCCAAGGTCGCCGCCAAGCCACGGCTGGCGCGGGGGCCCGCGGCTTTGTCCGCAGCGCGGTCGCCCCGTCCCGCCGCGCCGCGCCCCCGGCGGGGCGGCTGGGGGCGTCGCCTCGGACGGCTCCTCGCCCTGGCGGTTGGCGGGGTGCTGGTGGTGGCGGCGGGCTGGGGGGTGCAGCGGCTCGCCACCTTGCCGTACTTCACCGTCCACACGGTGGAGGTGGAGGCCACCGGCCTCGGCGGGCCGGGGATGGACCGGGCCGAGGTAGAGCGGCGCTACGTCGCGCCCCACCTCGGCGAGTCGATCTTCGCCATCCACCTGGCCACCCTGCGCCAGGAGGTGGAGGCAGACCCGTGGGTGGAGGAGGCGACCGTCGCGCGCCGCCTGCCCAACACCTTGGTGGTGGCGGTGCTCCTGCGCGAGGCGGCGGCGATCGCCCTCTCCGGCAGCCGCGCCTGGCTGTTGGATTCCGACGGGCGGGTGATCGTGGAGACGCAGGGCGTGGCGAGCCCGGCCTTGCCGCAGATCCGCCTGCGTCCGTCGCAGACGGAGTGGAGCGCGCGACCGGCGGCGATGGGTCGCTGCCTGCGCCTGGCCGAGACGATCCGCGCCCGCCGCTTCCCCGCCCCGGACGAGGTCCGCTGCCTGCAACTCGACGAGAGTGGCGATCCGGTGATCGTCGACGCGGCCAAGGGGATCGAGGTCCTCATGGGGCGCGGCGGCTACGGGGAGAAGCTCGACCACCTGGCGGCGATTCTCCCCGACCTCATCGACACCCGCCGTCAGGTGGCCCGCATCGACCTGCGCTTCAAAGACCAGGCGGTGGTTCAGGGGCCGGCTGAGGAGGGCCGCCGCGCGCAAGGACGCCCCGGCGCCTAGTGGGTGAGGCGCAGGGAGGCGAGTACCGAACCACCGTGTTGTCCGGGTTGAGGGGCAGCCGGTGCACCCCCTCCGCCGCCGCCCCCTTGCCATCCAGCGCGGCCCAACCCTGCACCGGCGCAGGGTGGCCGCCGTGGCGTGGTCCGTGGTCCCCGAGTCCGGGCCGCTCCCACGCCGACTACCGCCGCACCGACCACATCCAGCTTGCGCGTGGTCCGTGGTCCCCGAGTTCGGGCCGTTCACACGGTGGCGAAGGTCGGTTTAGACTCCCCGCCCTTCTCTCGTGAGGTCGATGCGCAAGATGGATATCCGCGGCTCCATGGTGGCCCTGATCACCCCCTTCACCCCCGACGGCGGGGTGGATGACGAGGCCCTGCGCCGGCTGGTGGAGTTTCATGTCGAGCACCACACCCACGCCCTGGTGCCGTGTGGGACCACCGGCGAATCGGCGACCCTCACCCACGCCGAGCACCGGCAGGTGATCGAGGTCGTGGTGGCGGCGGCGGCGGGGCGCATCCCGGTGATCGCCGGCACCGGCTCCAACTCCACCGCCGAGTCGATCGCTCTCACCCGCTTTGCCAAGGAGGCGGGGTGCGACGCGGCGTTGCTCATCTCGCCTTACTACAACAAGCCGTCGCAGGAGGGGGTCTACCTCCACTACAAGCGGATCGAGGAGGAGACAGACTTCCCGCTCATCATCTACAACGTCCCCGGGCGCACCGCGCTGAACATCCTGCCGGCCACGGTCGCCCGGCTCGCCAAGCTGCCCGGGATCGTCGGGATCAAGGAGGCGACCGCGAACCTCCAGCAGATCTCCGAGGTAATCGATTCCACCCCTGCCGACTTCGTCCTCATCTCCGGCGACGACGCCACGGTCTTTCCCACCCTCGCCCTGGGCGGCGTCGGCACGATCTCGGTGGTGGCGAACGTGGCGCCGGCGGACATGGCGGCTTTGTGCGACGCCTGGTTCGCCGGCGACCTGGCCGAGGCGCGGCGGCTGCACTACAAGACCCTGCCGCTGGCGAAGATCCTGTTCGTCGAGACCAATCCGGTGCCGGTGAAAGAGGCGTGCGCGATGATGGGCTTCTGCCGCCCGGACCTGCGCCTGCCGCTCACCGGCCTAGCCCCGGCGAACCGCGAGAGGCTGCGCGCCGCCCTGGTCGACTACGGACTCCTGTGAGCCGTTACCTCCGCAACGGAGAAGGATGATGGCTGAGCTAATCCGTACCCTCGACGCCCGCGACGCCGCCCAGGTGGCGGAGCTTGCCAAGGTCCTCGCCCGCTCCACCGCCCGGGCACCGGAGGTGGAGCGGGTGGTGGCGGAGATCCTCGCCGCGGTGGAGCGCGACGGCGATGCCGCCCTGCTCGCCTACACCGAGCGGTTCGACCACTTCACGGTCGGTTCCGCCGCGGCCCTGGAGATCACCCGCGCCGAGATGGCGGCGGCCGCCGCGGGGTTGGAGCCCGCCCTGCGCGCCGCCTTGGAGCTCGCCGCCGAGCGGATCCGTACCTTCCACGAGCACCAGCGAGAAGAGAGCTGGGAGATGGTGGATGGGTACGGCTCGCGCCTCGGCCAGCTCGTCCGGCCGCTCGCTCGGGTGGCGATCTACTGCCCGGGCGGCAAGGCGGCCTATCCGTCGTCGGTGCTGATGAACGCGGTGCCGGCGAAGGTGGCGGGGGTGGGTGAGGTGGTGATGCTGGTACCCACCCCGGGTGGGACGCGCAATCCGGTGGTCCTCGCCGCGGGCCACATCGCCGGCGTCGATCGCGCCTTTGCGATCGGCGGCGCCCAGGCGGTGGCCGCCGCTGCCTTCTCCACCGCGACCGTCCCGGCGGTGGACAAGGTGACCGGCCCCGGCAACATCTACGTGGCGACCGCCAAGAAGCAGCTCTTTGGCCGCATCGACATCGACATGGTGGCCGGCCCGTCGGAGGTCCTGATCGTCGCCGACGAGAGCGCCGACCCGGAGCAGGTGGCCATCGATCTCCTCTCCCAGGCGGAGCACGACGAGCTGGCCGCGTCGGTCTTGGTGACCCCGTCGGTGGCGTTGATCGATGCCACGCGCGCCGCCCTCTCCCGCTGGCTGGGGCGGCTGTCGCGGCGGGCGATCGCCGCAAGCTCGTTGCGCGACTACGGCGCTTTGGTGCGGGTGGCGGACATGGAACAGGCGTGTCGGTTGGCGAATCGCTTTGCCCCCGAACACCTGGAGGTCCTGGCGGAAGAGCCGCGCCGCTGGCTGCCGTGGCTCACCGATGCCGGCGCGATCTTCCTCGGGTCGCGCTCGCCCGAGCCTCTCGGTGACTACCTGGCCGGCCCGAACCACGTCCTGCCGACCGGCGGCTCGGCGCGCTTTTTCTCGCCGCTGGGGGTGGCGGACTTCATGAAGCGCACCTCGCTGTTGGAGATCTCCACCGCGGGGTTGGCGGCGCTGGGCCCGCCCACCATCCTGCTGGCCGAGGAGGAGGGGCTCACCGCCCACGCGCAGGCGGTGCGCCTGCGGCTGGAGAAGCGGCCGTGAGTACCCCGTTTGCCGAGCGCGGCTCGGTCCTCGCGGCGGTGCGCTTGGCGGTGCGCGAGCTGGCCGGCTACAAGGCGGACACCACCCCGGCGGAGGTGGTCCTCGACGCCAACGAGTGCGCCTTTCCCCTGCCGGACGACCTGCGCCAGGCGATTGACCGGAAGGTGGCGGCGATCGACCTGCGTCGCTACCCGGATGCGGAGCAGCGGCTGCTCAAGCGGGCGCTGGGTGAGCGCCTGGGGCTCGATCCGGCGGGGTTGGTGGTGGGCAATGGCTCGGATGAGCTGATCGCCCTGCTGATCACCGCCTTTGGCGAGCGGCCGGCGAAGGTCCTCTTCCCGACCCCGACCTTCGCCATGTACGAGATCATCGCCACCTGCCACGGGGTGTTGCCGATCGGCGTCCCGCTCACCCCCGCCTTCGACCTCGACATGGAGCGGATGGTGGAGGTGGCGGCGGCCGAGGAGCCGAAGCTCATCTTCCTCGCCACTCCCAACAACCCCACTGGCAGGCGCTATCCGGAGGCGGCCCTTCTCCGGCTGCTCACCGAGACCAGCGCGGTGGTGGTGGCCGACGAGGCGTACGCCGACTTCTGCGGCGCCACCCACACCGGGCTGCTGGGTCACCACGACAACCTGGTGGTAATGCGCACCCTGTCCAAGGTGGGGCTGGCGGCCCTGCGCGTCGGCTACCTTGCCGCCAACCCGTTGCTTGCCTACCAGCTCGACAAGGTGCGCTTGCCGTACAACGTCGGCGCGCTCCCGCAGGTGGCGGCGACCGCGGCGTTGAATCGGTGGGCGGAGATCCAGCCGGCGATCGACCAGGTGGTCGCCGAGCGCGACCGCCTTGCCACCGCGCTGAGCGCCATCGGCGGGGTGAAGGTGGTCCCCTCGGACGCCAACTTCATCCTCTTTTCTGTCCCCCACGCCGCGGCGGTCCACCAGGGGCTGTTGGAGCAGGGGGTGCGGATCAAGCGCCTCTCCGGGGTGGTGCTGGACGGCTACCTGCGGGTTACCGTCGGCCAACCGCACGAGAACCAGCGCTTCCTCGCGGCGCTGGCCGCGGTGGTTTCGGCGCTGGCGGAGGAGGGGTGACGATGGCTAACAAGGGACCACGCACGGGCAAGGTGAGCCGCAAGACCGCGGAGACCGAGGTCAAGGTGGAGGTGAACCTCGACGGCAGCGGCGCCTTCACGGTGGATACCGGGATCCCGTTTTTTGATCACATGCTCGCCCAGCTTGCCCGCCACGGCCTGTTCGACCTCCAGGTGGAGGCGACCGGCGATTTGCAGGTCGATCTCCACCACACGGTGGAGGACGTGGGGCTCGCCCTCGGCGCGGCGCTCGCCGAAGCCCTCGGCGCGCGCGCCGGCATCCACCGCTACGGCAGTGCCCTGATCCCCTTCGATGAGACCCTCACCGAGGTGGCGGTGGATCTCTCGGGGAGGCCGTATCTCGTCTACAACCTCGCGTGCCCCGCCACCCCCATCGGCGGCTTCGATCCCACCCTGGTGAAGGAGTTTCTCCACGCCTTCGCGGTCGAGGCGGGGGCAAACCTGCACGTCAACGGCCGCTACGGCGGCAATGGCCACCACGTCGTCGAGTCGTGCTTCAAGGGGCTCGCCCGCGCCCTGCGCCAGGCGGTGAGCCTGGATCCGCGCCGCGCCGGCGCCTTGCCCACCACCAAGGGTAGGCTCGGGCGGGGGTAGGGCGATGCAACAGGCCAGCACCCACGCGGTGGGCCAACGGGTAGAGCCCCTTCCTGCCACCGCGCGCACCACCGCCGCGGCCGGCTGTCCGCCGTGGACCTCGCCCACGATCCTCCTCTTTCTACCCTCTCCCCCCTCCCCATGATCGCCGTCGTCGACTACGGAATGGGCAACCTCCACTCGGTGGCCAAGGGGCTGGAGCGGGTGGGGGGCGAGGTGGTGGTGACCCGCGACGCGCAGGTGGTGGCGGCGGCGGACAAGGTGGTCCTGCCCGGGGTCGGCGCCTTCCGCGACTGCCTCGCCAACCTCGACCGCTTTGGCCTGCGCGCGGCGGTGGCGGCGCGTCTGACCGACCCGCGCCCCTTTCTCGGCATCTGCCTCGGCTTCCAGCTCCTCTTCGAGCGCTCCCACGAATACGGTGTGCACGCGGGCTTCGGCCGGATCCACGGCGAGGTCGTCCCCTTCCCGGCGGATCTCGCCGAGGGCGGTGTCCGCCTCAAGGTCCCCCACATGGGCTGGAACGAGATCGTGGAGTGCGCCCCCAACCCGCTGCTCGTGGCCATTCCCGCCGGCGCCACCTTCTACTTCTGCCACACCTACTACGCCCGCCCCGCGGCGCCGGCGCCGGTCGCCGCCACCTGCCACTACGGCCTCGACTTTTGCGCCATGGTCGCCGACGGCAACCTCTTTGGAGTCCAGTTCCACCCGGAAAAATCCCAGCGCTGGGGGCTGAAGCTCCTGGAAAACTTCGTCCGCCTGTAGGGCGCGCGCCGACCCCACCCGGCCCGTGCTCGCGGACGGTGGCGGCTGAGCGGGGAGCTGGGGAACGCAGCGCCACGGAGCGGCCAACCACCCGGTGCGGGTGGCGACCATCGAGCGGCCTCTACCTCGCCCCTCATCCCGGCGTCGCGCGAGCGCAGGGGCGCGTCGCGCACGATTCGAAGGCCAAGGCGGCGACTGACGCGCCCACCGACTGAATGCGGATCCAGCGGGCCGGTGGCCTACCTCGACGACGAAGAAGATCGTGCAGCAACGCCACCCTGGCCCGCGTGCGAGGCGCTGCGATCACGCGATAACCCAACCCTGACCCCACCGGTTCCTCGTCCAAGCCCCCGCCCTACCGTGCGGGCGCGGCCGTGGGGGTCGGTGAGCCACTCCGGGCCGCCGGGCGCAGTCAGGGCGCGTGTTCCCACGGGCGCCAGACTTCCCGGGTTGGGTAGGCGTCTTGCGCCTTGGCTCCCCCGCCCGTACCAAGCGGTGCGCTATCTTGAGGTTTATCCCGTACCCGACCCCAGGAGGTGTGCCATGCCGTTCTCCAAGAAGCTCAAGGCGTTCCTCGACGAGAAGCAGATTCGCTACCTCACCCTCCACCACTCCCCCGCCTACACCGCCCAGGAGCTCGCCGCCGCCTCCCACATCGCCGGCCACCTGTGGGCAAAGACGGTGATCGTCAGTGCGGACGGCCGCATGGCGATGGCGGTTCTGCCCGCCACCGAACGGCTCGACCTCGACGCCCTCGGCCGGCTTTTCGGCGCCAAGGTGGTCCGCCTGGCGGATGAAAAGGAGTTCCGCGGCCGTTTCCCGGACTGCGAGCTCGGCGCCATGCCGCCCTTTGGCAACCTCTTCAACATGCAGGTGGTGGTCTCGCCGACCCTCGCGGAGGACGAGAAGATCTGCTTCAACGCCGGTTCCCACCAGGTCGCCTTCAAGATGGCCTTCGCCGACTTCGCGCGGCTGGTGGAGCCGGTCGTTGCCCCCTTTACCCGACCGGTTGTGGGGTAGGCGGCGGGGCTGCCACGGCGCGCGACCCCCTTCCCGCCCGTGTTGCGGGGTGAGCCCGCGGCACGGGCGGGTCACTGTCACCGCAGGTGGGGGGCGGAACGGGTCAGCCGCTCCCCGCCATGTGGCCCAGGGCGAGCCAGGGGAGAGCGGCTGACCCGCTGCCGGCGACCCCTCGGAGGTCGGCCCCCTCCGGCCCTTACGGCTCGAAAAGACTTGGTGCCGGAGGCCGGACTCGAACCGGCATGGGGTTGCCCCCGCTGGTCCCTGAAACCAGTGCGTCTACCAATTTCACCACTCCGGCACGGCGCGGATTGTGGGGGTGGTGGGAGGGGGAGTCAACGCACGGCGCCGGGGTCGGGAGGCAGGCGCCGCCTCTGCGGGCGGTGGAGTGCGCTCCCCTCTTTGCCCGTCACCGGAGGGGGTGAGTCCATACTCTTCCAGCCACGAACACCGCGCGCCGTGGGCTCGGCCCATGGCTCGTCGCCGGGGGGATGGGTGGCGCGAACCCGGATTTTTCTCTGGGGATCGACGACGCGGGCGCCCGCACACGCAGCGGCTGGCCATGGCCTCGTTGAAGTCCGCGCCCTCCGGCCAGGTTGGCTGTGGGCTCGGACTGGCGGGCCGGCGAGTCGCGCAACCACCGCTGCACCCGCACGCGCCGATCTCCGGGGAGCCGTCCGGGTGAGTTCACCCCCCGGGGAGGGGGGTGCGGCCAACGGCGTTGCGGTGGTGCTCAGTCGGCGTCGCCGGGGTCACCCGCGGGGGCGGGGGCGTCGGGGGTGGGCGGTTCGACCTTGGGCTCGCCACAGGTGACATCGGCGGCGGCCATGGCGGGCTGGCGGGCGATGGCGAGGTGGTCGATGTGGAGCGCCTCGCCCTTGGCGCAGAGGGTGGCGGCGCGCGCCCGTAGGAGGCGCTCGGCCTCGCCGTCGGGGGCGAAGTAGTTGATCCGCACGAGGACGTGGTACTGGCCGGGGCCGAGCTCATCGACGGCGGCGGCGGTCTCGCTCCCTTGCGGGGCGAGGTACGGCGCGGGAAGACCGGTGCAGGCGGCAACGGCCGCGGCGAGGAGGAGGGTGGCTGGCGTACGCATGACGGTCCCGCCCTTATCGGTGGTCCGGGTTAGGGGGTGACACGGCGGCGGCAAGGCTCGACCGCCCGCGGATCCTCCCACCGGGGCGCGGCCGCCGTCCAGGGGCGCGCCCCGGAAGCGCGGATCCGCGGGCGGCCCCACGAGCGGTGCGAGCGCAAAGGCGTGCGGACCGCCGGCCGAGTCGGCGCCCACATTTGTTGTTGTGCGTCCACCGCAAAGGCCCTAAAAACACCGCGCACCGAATCGGGCGAGTCCCCAAAAAAGGAGAGGGTCCATGTACGCCAGCACCGAGTTGCGCAAGGGGACGAAGGTCGAGATCGACGGTGAGCCGTATCTCGTGGCGGAGTCGCAGTTTGTGAAGCCGGGCAAGGGCAACGCCTTCACCCGCTGTCGGCTGAAGAGCCTGGTGTCGGGCAACGTCATCGACCGCACCTACAAGTCGGGGGAGCGGATCAAGAAGGCGGAGATGGAGGACGTGAAGATGCAGTTCCTCTACGCCGACGGCGACCAGTACCACTTCATGAACACCGCCACCTATGACCAGATCGCGATCGCCAAGGAGAACCTCGGCGATGCCGCCCTCTACCTCCTGGAGCAGATGGAGGTGGACGTCCTCTTCTATAACGGCCGCCCGATCTCCATCGAGGTGCCCAACTTCGTCATCCTGGAGATCACCCACGCCGACCCCGGGGTGAAGGGCAACACCGCCACTGGCGCCACCAAGCTGGCGACCCTGGAGACCGGCGCGGTGGTGCAGGTGCCGTTGTTCGTGGAGCAGGGCGAAAAGGTGAAGGTGGACACCCGTACCGGCGAGTACGTGGAGCGGGCGAAGTAGAGGGCGGGGGCCTACACGCTCCCGGCGGTCTGTCGCGGGCGTGGCCCTACCCTCCGGCGGGTGTAGCCATCCCGACCGGTGCGCGGTGGCGAGGCGGGCGCGTGGGATCTCCCTCCAACTTCGCAGGTCACGGCCGGCGGCCGGCGGGGGCTAGCCTCCCCGAGGAGCCGGTCGAACTGGCTCCCGACCGGCTGCGAAGAGACGGAACCAGGCGACCCAGCGGATCGGGGGAGCCATCGCCGTGTGGTTCGGCGCCAGGCCGTCGGACTGGGTCCCGATCGCCTGCAGCGAGTGGACGATGGCCGGACTCGTGGACCCTTCTTCGTTCCCTAGCCCCACGTCGCTCCTCGAACGGCTCCCGATCTGGGCTCGCGCCCGCTTCTCCTCGGTTCACGATCGCCAAAGTCTGGCAGACTCCTAGCCCCCCGTAGCGCGATGAACGGCTCCCGATCCGGACTCGATTCCCCTTTTTCTCGCGATGATCGGCCAAGGCCGACCGACTCCGCTGGGGACGCCGCAGCGGCCGACCTTGTCGCTCGCCGCCCCTATCTGGAGGCGCGGGCGGCCACCCTGGCGGTGCTCCGCCGCTTCTTTGCCGAGGGCGGTTTTCTGGAGGTGGAGACCCCGCGCCTGGTGGTCTGCCCCGGGTTGGAGCCGCACCTCGACGCCTTCGCCGTCGCCACCACCCCGCGCCGCTACCTGCCCACCTCGCCGGAGCTGCACCTCAAAAGGCTGGTCGCCGCCGGCTACGAACGGATCTTCGAGCTGGGCCGCTGCTTCCGTGCCGAGGAGGCTGGAACGCTTCACCTCGCCGAGCCCACCTTGGTGGAGTGGTACCGCAGCGGGGCGAGCCTTACTGACCTGATGGGCGACTGCGAGCAGCTCCTTCGCCGGGTGGCGGCGGCGGTGGCGCCGGTCGGGGGCGCGCCTGCGCGGCCGCCCCTCGCCGCCTTGGACCTCGTCCCCCCCTTCACGCGGCTGACCTATCGCGATGGCTGCCGCGCCTTTGCCGGGGTCGATCCGGCCGACTTTCCGGAGGTGGGGGGCGTCGCCTGCCTGCGCGCGGTGCTGGCCGACCTGGGGCTGCACACCGCCGCCGATGACGACCGGGATACCCTGTTGGAGCGCCTCTGGATCGACCGCGTCGAGCCCCACCTCGGGCAGACGCGGCCGTGTTTTGTCACCGACTTCCCGGCGAGTCAGGCGGCCCTGGCCGCGGTGCGGCCCGACCCGGTCTGGCCGGTGGCGCAGCGCTTCGAGCTGTACGTGGGCGGCGTCGAACTCGCCAATGCCTTCTTCGAGCTCACCGACGCCAGCGAGCAGCGGCGCCGTTTCACCGCCTGGCAAACTCAGCGGGGGTGGAGCGGGCGCGAGGTCTACCCCGTCGACGAGCAGTTCCTCGCCGCCTTGGCCCACGGCCTGCCCGCCTGCGCCGGCATCGCCCTCGGCGTCGACCGGCTGGTGATGCTCGCCACCGGCGGACCCGACGTGGCCTCGGTGGTCTGTTTCGGAGGGACGGAATGATGGGTCGGAGCGGTGGCCCGCCCCGCGCGCCGGTCGCTTTGATCACCGGTGCCTCCTCCGGCATCGGCGCCGCCCTGGCGCGCGAGCTTTGTGGCCGCGGCTACCGCCTTACCTTGGTGGCCCGGCGCGGCGCGCGCCTTGCCGCCCTGGCCGCGGAGCTCGGCGGGGAGCAAGTCGCCGTGGCCCTGGTTTGCGACGTGCGCGATGGCGCGGCGGTGGAGCGGGTGGCGGCGGCGGCCCTCGCCCGCTGGGGCCGCCTGGATCTGTTGGTGCTCAACGCCGGCGTTGGCGGGGGTACCGCCTTCCCTGAGTTCGCCATGGCGACCGCGGCGCGGGTGATCGAGACGAATCTGTTGGGGGCGCTGGCCTGGCTCGCGCCTTGCCTGGGGCCGCTGGTGGCCGCGCGCGGGACGGTGGTGGCGATCTCGTCTTTGGCCGGCCGCTTCGGTTCGCCGCGCAGCCCCGCCTACTCGGCGAGCAAGGCGGCGCTGTCCACCTTCTTCGAGGGGATGCGTGTCGCCTGCCGCGCCCTGCCGATCACCGTGCTCACCGTGGAGCCCGGCTGGGTGGTGACCGAGATGACCGCGGCGATGGGGCGGCTGCCCTGCGCGGTGAGTGCGGCCACGGCGGCGCGGCGGATCGCCCAGGCGGTGGCCCGCCACCGAACCCACCTCGTCTTTCCCCGCCCGGCAGGGTGGCTCATCGCCCTGGTAGGCCGCCTGCCGGCGCCGTGGCGCGAGCGCCTCCTGCGCCTGCGCGACCCCCGCTGAGGGTGCGTGGCGCGGCCAGGATGGTCCGTGGCCGGGACACACTTGCCCAGGCGGGTGGCGGCCCCATGGCCAATGTGTCTCAGGCGCCCCCCCTCGCACCGTCGCTCCCGCCCCTTCCCGTGGGGTTGCGAATCGCCGCGCCACTGGCAAGTCTCTTGCATTGCCGGTGTGACCCCGCGCAGGCCACCGGCTCCCTCGCCGGAGGAGGATGGATCCATGTCACCCAGGAAACGTGTCGTGCACCTCTCGTTGTGGATGGCGGTCGTCGCCGGGTTCGCGGGGGTCGCGCTGGCGTCGCCCGTGGTGGCCGCCGATTCCTGTGTCACCTGCCACGGCGACGCCTCCTGGGCGGTGAAGAACAAGAAGCTCTTCGACTACTACCAGCAGTGGCAGGGATCGGTGCACGGCCTCAACGGGGTGACCTGCGTCGCCTGCCACGGCGGCAATGCCGCGGCGACGGAAAAGAGCGCGGCCCACGGGGGTGACCTCGCCGAGAGCAACCCGCAGAGCGCCATCTACTACGGCAACATTCCGGAGCTGTGCGGCAGTTGCCACCAGGGGGTCGCAAGTGCCTTCGCGCAGAGCAAGCACGCGGCGCGGGTGAAGGTGCTGGACGGCGGCCCCACCTGCGTCACCTGCCACGGGTCGCTGAACACCGAGATCCTCTCGCCCTTGAAGATCGCCGCGGTATGCGAGCGGTGCCACAACGACGCCACCGGCAACCACCCCGCCATTCCGGGGCGGGCGAGCGAGGTACGACGCGACGACATGATGAGCGAAGCCTTCCTCCATTGGGCCGTGGCCTACTACGAGGCGATTGGCCAACCGCAGGCCCTGGCCGCGGAGCAGGGCCAGCTCGCCGCCCTGCGCGTCGCCTGGCACACCTTCGACCTCGACCAGGTGCAGGGGGGTTACGAGGTGATCGTCAAGGGGCTGCGCGATCGGCAGAAGGAGATCCAGCGGGCCAAGGTGGAGGCGGCGAAGCGCGCGGCACGATCGAAGGCGAAGGATAAGACAGGCAAGTAAGGCGGTCGCCGCAGGGGGGGGAGCGGACAATGTTCAACGACAGGGACCAGGAGCGACCTTTGATGGGGAAGCGCATTCGATCGCTGGCCGGGATTGTCGCGGCGGCGGGGTTGGCCGTGGGGATCGCCGCGCCGCCCGCCACCGCCACCGTCGAGATGGGGGAGGCGACCCACCAGGGGTGCGTCTTCTGCCACCCGCAGGACATCCGCATCGCCGGACCCGCCGGCCTCTACTACAAGGAAAATGGCAGCCTCGACGGCTACGAGGGGATGGAGGTACCGGCGAAGCTCACCGCGGAGGACTGCCTCGGCTGCCACGACGAGAGCTGGGAGACCAACCCGAAGCAGCGCAAGCTGGAGGATCCGCATGCGGACAAGGCGGAGCTGAAGCATGGCGACGGCGCCTTCTGGTGTCTGCGCTGTCACGCGCCGGGCCATCGCAACAAGCTCGAGCTGATGAACGGCGAGGAGCTCGACTGGCGGGACTCCCCGCGCCTCTGCGGCCAGTGCCATGGCCCCGTCTACCGGGACTGGAAGGCGCACCTCCACGGGCGCTGGAGCGGTGAGCTTGCCAACGCCACCCCGGCGCGCCTCTGCCCCGACTGCCACAACCCGCACGACCCGAAGTTCAAGCCGCTGCCCCCGGAGCCGGCGCCGCAGGAGCCGGTGGCCGCACCGGTTGCGGCGGACCTCACCTTCGTGGCCGTGGGGGGCGCCATCGTTGCCCTGTTGCTTACCGCTTTCGCCGCTTTTGGGAGGAGGGATTGATGGCCACGCCTGACCGCACCCCGGCGCGCCCGACCCCCGAGCCGCGCCCCATGACCCTCCAACCAGCATCCTCCTCGTCGCGGCCGGTGTCGCGCCGCGACTTCCTGCGCCGTGTCGGCCAGGGGAGCGCGGCTTTCGCGGTCACCACCATGGTGCCCACGGATTTTCTGCAGATGCCGAAAATCTTCACCCAGGAGGATTTTACCTGGAAGCACTTTGTGGAGATGACCGACGCGGAGAAGCAGCAACGGGTCCAGGAGCTCGAAGAGCTCTACCGCAAGCGGTTCAACGACGACCGCATCTCCATTGCCACCACCCCGGCGAAGGAGGGGGTGCTGTGGGGGTACGCCCTGAACATCGGCAAGTGCGTCGGCTGCCGGCGCTGCGTGAAGGCGTGCGTCGGCGAGAACAATCAGTCGCGCGACCCGGAGATCGAGTGGATCCGTGTCCTCGAGTTAGAGAAGGGGACGATGGATCTGGACGAGAGCCACCACTACTACAACCCCAAGGAGGTGCCGGACGAGGAGCACTACTACATGCCGGTGCAGTGCCAGCAGTGTGAGAACCCGCCGTGCGTGAAGGTGTGTCCGACCACCGCCACATGGCAGGAGAAGGACGGCATCGTGGTGGTCGACTACAACTGGTGCATCGGCTGCCGCTTCTGCCTCGCCGCCTGCCCCTACTTCGCCCGCCGCTTCAACTGGGGGGAGCCGACCTGGAACGGCAACCTCAACCCGCACATGCACTACCTGGGCAATCGGCCGCGCTTCAAGGGGGTGATGGAGAAGTGCACCTTCTGCATCCAGCGCTCGCGCGAGGGCCACTACACCGCGTGCGTGGAGGCCTGCCCCGTGGGGGCGCGGAAGTTCGGCAACCTGCTGGATCCACAGAGTGAGATCCGCCAGCTCATCGCCGCCAAGCGGGTCTTCCGCCTAAAGGAAGAGGCGGGGACCCACCCCAAGTTTTTCTACTTCACCGATTAGCCCCCGCACCCCGGAGCGACCATGAAGTTTCTGCAGTTTGTCGGCGCCTCCGTTCGGATCGCCCTCACCGGTTCGAAGCGGTACTACGCCTGGCTCCTCGCCTGCCTCACGGTGACCTTCGTGGGGTTCTACTACTACGCCTACCAACTCGAGCACGGCCTGATCATCACCGGCATGCGCGATCAGGTGAGCTGGGGTTCGTACATCGCCAACTTCACCTTCTTCGTGGGGGTGGCGGCGGCGGCGGTGATGATCGTGATTCCCGCCTACCTCTACCACGTCACCGAGTTCAAGCCGGTGACCCTCCTCGGCGAGATGCTCGCCGCCTCGGCCCTGATCATGTGCATCGCCTTCGTGATGATCGACATGGGGCGGCCAGATCGCGTCTGGCACCTCTTGCCGATCATCGGCAAGCCAAACTTCCCGGTGTCGTTGCTCACCTGGGATGTGATCGTGTTGAGCGGCTATCTCTGCATCAACCTCTTCATCCCGGGCTACATGCTCTACTCCGTCTACCACCACCAGGAGGCGAGCAAGAAGATCCTCTTGCCGTTTACCTACCTGTCGATGCCGTGGGCGGTCTCCATCCACACGGTGACCGCATTTCTCTACTGCGGTCTGGTCTCTCGGCCAGTGTGGAACACCGCGCTGATGGCGCCGCGCTTCCTCGCCACTGCCTTTGCCGCGGGGCCGGCGCTGATCATCATCATCATCCAGATCGTGCGGAAGTACACGCCGTATGGGAGCCCGGGGGCGCAGTTTGAGATCCGTAACGAGACGATCTACAAGATCGCCAATATCGTCGTCGTTGCGTTGCTCATCTCCCTCTTCTTCACCTTCTCTGAACTGTTCACCATTTTCTACAGCGCCGGGGCCCACAAGGCGGCGATGGCCTACCTCTACCTTGGCTTTGATGGCCACCCCTCCGTACTCACCCCGTTCATCTGGGGGTCGCTGGTGATGAACGTGGTGGCGGCGATCATCCTCCTCATTCCGCGGCTGCGGAAAAATCTCCTCACCCTCAACCTTGCGTGCTGCCTGCTGTTTGTCGGGATCTGGGTGGAGAAGGGGATGGGCACGGTCCTTCCCGCCTTCATCCCGTCGCCCCTGGGGGAGATCTGGGAGTATTGGCCGTCCAACCCGGAGGCGCTGATCTCCCTCGGCGTTTGGGGGCTCGGGGCGTTGGTCTTCACCATGCTGGCGAAGATCGCTATCCAGATCGAAACGGGCGCCGTGAGCCGGTAGGGAGCCACCATGGGATGTAGCTGCGACAACGGTGGGTGTGCCCACGGCGCCAGCGCTGCGATGGACGAGACGGAGGCGCGCGCGGCCCTTCTCACCCACGCCCGGCGGACCGGCGAACGGGTTGCCGAGCGCTACGGCGCGGGTATCGACCTGGCGGCGGTGGAGAGGATGGTCGAGGACCCGGAGGTGGTGCGCTTTCCGGTCACCCTCTGCTTCGATGGGGCGCCCCTCGAAGGGGAGGAGTTCGCCTACCCCTTGCCGGTGGCGGGCGACCCCCTGAACGGCTACACCCTCTACCTCCACCCCGCCCTCCGCCCCGATTCCGAGGGGGTGGTGGCGGCGGTCCTCTACGCCCTGGTGGTGGTCAACTACGGCGCGGTGGCGGACGGGGCGGTGGCGGTCGCCTTCGGCGCCGCCTGTCTCGGCCTCGACGAGGATGTGTATTACGACAAGATTTGCCGCCTTGCGGACGCAATCGTGCGCGGATCCAACGACACTCCGGCTCAGATGTTGCCCTTGTCCCCCGCCATCCCGTTGCAGTAAAACTCCGCCGCTCGCGCCCGGCCTGTCTGGAGATCACAGCGTCGCCGGGGACAGAGCGGCGATTCCCTCGGCGTCATGACGCCACCCACCCACCCCTGAGAGGAGACCCACCATGAAGAAACTCGTTTGGTTTGTTGCCACCCTGGCGATGCTCGTTGTGCTTGCCCCCCGCCACGCGGACGCCGCCGACTACGTCGGCTCGAAGAAGTGCAAGATGTGCCACAAGAATGCGTTCACGGCGTGGGAGGGCTCGAAGCACGCCCAGGCGTTTGCCACCATGGAGAAGGAGGGCGCCACGGGCAAGCCCGAGTGCGTCAAGTGCCACACCACCGGGTACGCCGGCTCCGGTGCGGTCACCGAGGATCAGAAGAACGTCGGCTGCGAGCGGTGCCACGGCCCGGGCTCCGGCTACATGAAGCTGATGATGAAGAAGGCGACCTACACCACCGAGGCCGCGCAAGCCGCGGGCCTGATCCTGCCGGGCAAGGACGGGAAGTTCTGCACCGACAACTGCCACAACTCCCAGAGCCCGAACTTCAAGCCGTTCAACTTTGAAGAGCGGTGGGGCCAGATCAAGCACGAGCTCGACAAGCCGCGCGCTCACTGAGCCGGCGCGCGCGGCAACGCGTGGGGGTCCCGGCGGCTGCCGCCGGGACCCCGTTTTGTCCCCGGTGGGCCGGTGACTCGGCCCGCACCCCGTCATGGCCCCCTCCCTCCGCCCTCCGGTACGCCGTCGCCGCGCTCGCCTCGCATGGTGGATCGGGGCGGTGGTTGCTGCCCTGTTCGCCAACCCACCCTCACCGTTGGCCAAGGGTCCGGACAAGGTTGGCACGGAGTGCGCGACCGCCACCTGCCACGCCAACTTTGCCAAGAAGGCGCACGTCCACGGGCCGGTGGCGGGCGGCGAGTGTGAGCCGTGTCACGTGCAGAAGGGGGCGGGGCTGCACGAGTTCAAGCCGCGCCCGCAGGGCGGTGACCCGATCTGCTACGACTGCCACGACCGCAAGGACCAGGGAAAGGTGGTCCACGGGCCGGTCTCCGAGGGGGGCTGCACCGACTGCCACGACCCCCACGCCTCGGACTTCGAGTACCAGCTCGTCGCCGACGGTGCGGCGTTGTGCGTCAACTGCCACGAGGATGACAAGACGACCCAGAAGCACGTCCACGGTCCGGTAGCGGTGGGGGAGTGCATCGCCTGCCACGACCCGCACAGCTCGAACAACGAGGTGCGGCTGAAGAAGCCGGGCAGCGAGATGTGCCTCGAATGCCACGAGGACAAGAAGGAGGCGATGGCCAGCGCCGCCCATGTCCATCCGCCGGTGAAGGAGAAGTGCTGGAGCTGCCACTCCCCGCACGGCACGGCGTACGAGTTTCAGCTTCTCGATGAGGTGCCGAAGCTCTGCTTCCGTTGCCACAAGGACAAGGCGAAGCAGATCGAGAATGTGAAGACCCCGCACGGCGCGGTGACCACCGGCAAACGGTGCGTCAACTGCCACGATCCGCATACCTCCGAGTTCCCGAAGCAGCTCAAGATGGCGCCGATGGACCTCTGCCTGTCATGCCACGACAAGCAGGTCGAGACGCCCAGCGGGGCGATCCCCGACATGAAGAAGTGGTTCGCGGACCACGCCGACCACCACGGGCCGATCCGCGACAAGGACTGCTCCGCCTGTCACGACCCGCACGGGTCCGACAACCTGCGCATCCTCAAGCGGGCCTTCCCACCCGAGTTCTACGCCCCCTTCGACCCGCAGAACTACGCCCTGTGCTTCGGTTGCCACTCGCCGAAGCTGGTCGAGGACCCGCAGACCTCCAGCCTGACCGGCTTCCGTGACGGCACTAAGAACCTCCACTACGTCCACGTCCACCAGCAAAAGGGGCGTACCTGTCGCGCCTGCCACGAGGTCCACGCGAGCGCCCACCCGAAACACATCCGCGACTCGGTCCCGTTTGGGTCGTGGGAGCTGCCGATCGCCTTCGAGAAGCTCGACGACGGCGGCCAGTGCGCCCCCGGCTGCCACGTGCCGCGCGCCTACCACAACGACGGCGAGCAGAAGCAGACCACCCCCGCCGAGGCCGGTGCCAAGAAGAAATAGGCCCGCCCCACGCTGAGAGAGGGAGCCATGGTGCAGGAGTTGTGGAGGAAGTGGAGTTGCCGGTGCGGCGCGGCGCTCCTCGCCGTGCTTACGCTGGCGGTGGCGGCCGAGGCCCGCTTCCAACTCCAGCGCGGTGACCTGGCCCCGCCGATCGGTCTCACCGACAGCGCCGGGCGGCCGGTGGCCGCCAGCGGCCCGACCCCGTCGATCCTCCTCTTCGTCCATGATGGCCAGCCCCGCTCGGCGCAGCTCCTCGCCGCGCTCGCCACCCTTGGGGAGGCGGTGCGCGGGGCGCGGGTGGTGGTCGTCGCCTCGCCGCGCGGCCCCCTCCCGGTCCTGCCCGCGGGGTTCAGCGCCGTCCTCGCCGCCGACGGCGACGGGGCGACCTTCAAGGCGTACGGCGTGGTGATGACCCCGACCACCGTGGTGGTGGACCCGCAGGGCAAGGTGGTGGTGGTGATCGCCAACCAACCGGAAAACTTCTCTGCCCGCCTGGGCGCTGCCCTCGCCGCGGCCGCCGGCAACCCCTTCGACGAGGCCCTGCTCAGCGGCGGCGAGGCGCCGGCGGTGGCGGCGGCGCACGACCATCTGGCGGACGCTCGCGCCCTCGCCGGTGAGGGCAAGATCGAGGCGGCCCTGGCGGCCGCAACGGCGGCGGTGGCCGCCGATCCGAGCGAGGTCGTGGCGCGGCAGCTCATGGGCGATCTACAACTTGCCACGGGGGACGCGGCCGCGGCGCGGGCCACCTTCGAGCAGATTCTGCGCGACCACCCGCACCTGCCGGCGGCGGAGATTGGCCTCGGCCAGGCGCTGCTCGCCACCGGCGGCAGCGAGCGGGCGGTGGAGATCCTGCGCCAGGCGACGCGCACTAACCCGAACCCAGTCCGCGCCCACTACGCCCTCGGCCGTTTCTACGAGGGCCAGCAGCGCTGGGACGAGGCGGTGGCCGAGTATCGCGCCGCGTTGGTGAAGCTCAAGGAGGGGCGGAGATGAACCGGGTGCGGTGGTGGCTGGGGTGGTCGTTGTTGGTGCTGTTCGCCAGCCCCGGGTTGGCGAGCGGCTTTTCCCGGCTGATGGTGGGGATGGAGCTGGAGTCGATCGACGGCGAGGGGATCGACGGCGGGTCGGTCCGCCTGCGCGACCACCTGGGCAAGCGCGCGACGGTGGTCCTCTTCTGGGCGAGTTGGAGCGACAACTCCCTCCCCGCCTTGCGGCGCCTCGCCGGCTACTCGGAGGCGATCGCCGCCGGGGATCTCGGGGTGGTGACGGTGAACGTCGAGGCCCAGGCGCCCACCGCCGAGGAGCGGGCGCGGGTGGCCGCCCTGGTGGCGAGTGAGCACCTCCCCTTCCCGGTGGTGATGGACCTGGGCCTCGCGCGGTTTTCGCGCTTTGGGGTGGTGGCGGTCCCGTCGGCGGTGGTGCTCGGCAAGGAGGGGCGGGTGGCGGAGCTCCTCATTGGCTATCCGCTGGTGGGCAGGGACGGCTTCTTCCGCCACCTCGATGAGCTTCTCGGCAAGGGCGCGCCCGCGCGGCCGCCCGCCAAGGTGCTGCCCAAGGAGGCGGTGCGTCTCACCCACCTGGCGGAGAGTCTGTTGGTGCGCGACCGCCACGCGATTGCGTTGGAGAAGCTGGCGGAGGCGGAGCGGGTCGCCCCCGACTTTCTCCCCGCCTATCGCCTCGCGGCGCGCATCCACCTCGCCACCGGGGATGCCAAGCAGGCGGCGGCCGCGGCGGCGAGTTGTCTGAAGGTCGCCGGCGCCGACGCCGAGTGTCTGCTCCTGGCGGCCCGGGCGCAGGTCGCCGAGGGAGATGAGGCGGGGGCGCGGGCGCGCCTGGCCTCCTGCATCGACCACCACCCCGACTACGCCGGCTGCCTCGCCCTCCTCGGTGGCCTGGAGGTGAAGGCGGGCGAGCGCGCCACCGGCCTCGATCGCCTCGCCCGCGCCGTCGCCCTCAACCCCCTCGACCCGGAGATTCAGGAGGCGGTGGGGGAGGGGAGGCTGGCCAGCGGCGAGGGCGAAGGTGGCGCCGCGGCCCTGCGCAAGGCGGTGGAGATCCGCCTCGGCGGCCAGTTGGGTGCCCCGTAGCCCTGGTCTATACTGCGCCGCCGAGCGGGGCGAGCCATCCCGCGGCGCGTGCGCCGATGACCTTCATTCGCTCCCTGAAGTGCCAGGTAACCAGTGCCCTCACCGTCGCCTTGGTGGTGGTGATTGGCCTCGGCGCCTGGACGGTGAGCCGCTACCAGCAAGAGGCCCTCCAGCGTCTGGCGGACCAGCAGGCCCACCTGATGGCGGACGTGGTCCAGTCGGGCCTTTACTCCCTGATGCTCCTCCACCGCGGCGGTGAGATTCAGGAGTACGTCCGCCAGTACGTCGCCCAGGAGCAGATCCTCGATCTGCAGATCGTCCGCATGGACGGGACGGTGGCGGTCGCCAGCCGGCCCGAGCAGGTGGGGCGGCAGGTGGAGGGGTGGTCGCCCGCGGCACTCGCCGCCGGCACCGCCGCCGAGGATGGGCAGACGATGGTCCGCGGCCAGAGCGGCCAGGTAATCCGGCGGTTGATCCCGCGCGCCCCCGAGTGCGGCGAGTGCCACCAGGACACGGGGCCGTACCGCGGCGCTATCGCCCTCACCCTGTCGGAGGAGCGGTTTCGCACCTGCATGACCCGCCTCGGCAACCGTATGGCGGTGGCGGGGGTGGTGGCCGCGACGGTGACCTCCCTGCTCTTGTTGGGCCTCCTGACCTGGCGGGTGAACCGGCCGCTGGATCGGATGGTGCGGACGGTCCAGCGGGTGAGCCGGGAGGGCGATCTCGATGTCCGGGTGACCATGCTGCGGGCCGACGAGTTTGGCGAGCTTGCCGCTGGCTTCAACCAGATGATGGACCGCCTGCAGCGGATGCAGTCGGAGCTGGAGGCGCACCACCAGCGGGAGATGGAGCAGTCGGGCCACCTGGTGGCGGTGGGCGAGATGGTCGGGGTGATCTCCCACGAGCTGCGCAACCCGCTCGCGGGGATCCGCTCCGCCATCCAGGTCTTGGTCGCGCAGGCGGAGGAGGGGGGCAATCGCGAGGTCCTCAAACACCTCGACGCCGCCACCCAGCGTCTGGATTCCATGCTTGGCTCGACCCTCGACCTGCTGCGCCCGAACCGGATGGTGGTGGAGTTCACCGACCTCAACGAGGCCTTGGAGCAGGCCCTCTTCTTCATCCAGCGCGATCGCCGCCGCGGTGTCGAGCTGAAGATGGAGCTGGCCGCAAACCTGCCGCTGATCCACATCGACCGCGAGCAGATCCAGCAGGTCTTCCTCAACCTGGCGCTCAACGCCCTGCAGGCGATGGGCAACGAGGGGCGGCTGACGATCACCACCGCCGAGGTGGCGGGACCGCGCGGGCGCGCCCTGGCGGTGCGCTTCACCGATACCGGGCCGGGGATTCCGCCTCCCCTGCGCGAGCAGATCTTCGAGCCGCTCTTTACCACCCGCCCCGACGGCACCGGCCTCGGCCTCTCGACCTCCAAGCGCATCGTCACGCGCCACGGCGGCACCCTGACGGTGGCAAGCGAGGTGGGGAAGGGTTCGACCTTCACCGTCACCCTGCCCCTCGGCATGGAACCGGACGACGAGCTTACCGGGCGGATCGCGCCGCCGCCCGCAAAAGGGGTGTGATGGACCGATCGAAGTACACGATCTTGGTGGCGGACGACGAGGAGCTCTTGCGCTGGTCGATCAAGGAGATCGTGTCGCGCAAGGGGTACCGGGTGGTGGTGGCGGCGAACGGCCGGGAGGCCCTGGAGGTGTACCACCGTGACCACCCGGACCTCTCCCTCCTCGACATCCAGATGCCCGAGCTGACCGGCATGGAGGTCCTCAAGCAGATCATGGCGGAGGAGCCCCAGGCCCTGGTGGTGATGATTTCCGCCTATGGCCAGGTGGAGCGGGCGGTGGCCGCCTGCCGTCTGGGTGCCCAGGACTTCGTCTGCAAGCCGTTCGACAACGACGACCTCCTGCGCCGCATCGAGCGGATCTTGGAGCCGGTACGGTTGCGCCACCAGGTGGAAGGGCTGTTGGCGGATCAGCGGCAGCGGTATGCGATCGACCAGATCGTGGGCCAGTCGGAGTCCCTGCGGGAGGTCTTCACCCTCATCCGCAAGGTCGCCGCCACCCCCAACACCACGGTCCTGATCACCGGCGAGAGCGGCACTGGCAAGGACCTGGTGGCGAAGGTGATCCACCACCAGTCGGCGCGGGCGGAGCAGCCGATGGTGGAGATCAACTGCGCTGCCATTCCCGAGCACCTCTTAGAGAGCGAGCTGTTTGGCCACGAGAAGGGGTCGTTCACCGGTGCTGGCGAGCGCAAGCTCGGCCTGGTGGAGCGGGCGAACGGTGGCACCCTGTTTCTCGACGAGGTCGGCGACATGGCGCTCGATCTCCAGGCGAAGCTCCTGCGCCTGCTGGAGAACCGCACGATTCGCCGGGTCGGCGGGGTCGACGACCTCGGCGTCGACCTGCGCGTGATCGCCGCCACCAACCGCGATTTGTCGAAGCGGGTGGAGGAGGGCGCCTTCCGCGCCGACCTCTACTACCGCCTCAACGTCCTGCCCATCCGCCTCCCCGCCCTACGCGAACGCCAAGGGGACGCCCCGCTCCTCGTCCGCTTCTTCCTCGATCGCCTCAACCGCGAGATGGGCAAGCAGGTGCGGACCATCGGCGAAGACGCCCTCGCCTGTCTGAGCGCCTACGCCTGGCCGGGCAACGTGCGCGAGCTCAAGAACGTCATCGAGCGCGCCCACATCCTCGCGGATGGCGAGCGGATCGAGGTGAGCGACCTGCCGGCGGAGGTGCGCGGTGGTGGCGCCGGCGGGGCGCCGGCGGGGGTCGCCACCGCCACCGCCTTCGGCCTCCCCGAGCAGGGGATCGACCTTGAGGAGGTCGAGCGGCGGTTGCTCACCGATGCCCTGGCGCGTACCCAGGGCAACCAGACCCAGGCGGCGGCCCTCCTGCGCCTCGGCCGGGACGCCCTGCGCTACCGGATGAAGAAGTTCGGGATGTTGGAGTAGCGGTGTGGCGCCGGGGCGCGGCGCACCGCGCCGCGGCGGGCGGATTTCGGCGGGCGGGACCACGCGGCGGGCGGCGACCCGTGGGGCTGGGCCCTCCACCCGAAGAGGCTGTCGGACTTTGGCGCGAGCACGGGCGAAGAAGCGGGCGCTGGTCGGATCGTGGCCCCGGAGCGGGTCCCGTTCTTCCTTCCGTAGCCCCTGTCGTTCTACCCACCCACCCCGATCCGCGCCAGCGCGCGCGTGGTTTTCGCCACGCTCGCCAACGTCGGGCAGCCTTCTGGGTGCGTCGATTGACGCACCACCGCGCGCTTTGACCCAGATCGAGGCGCGGCGGTTTTGGATCAGGGGCGCTTAACCCGTTGCGAAGCCATGCCCCCCTTGCCGGGCGTGGGCGGGCACGGGACTTGCGAAGTCTCCAATGAGTAGCAGGGAGGTGAATAATGACCACTCGGAGGCCCCGGTCACGGGTGGGAGACGACAGGATGTCCCCGGCACCGACCACTCCCCACCCCTTCCCCCTCTTCCGTTACTTCTCCCTCACCACCCTGGTGGCGATGGTGGTGGGCGCGGTGGCGGTGGCGGTGGTGGTCGGGCGGCTGGCGAGCCGCGAGGTGGTGACGCGCAGCGAGGCCCATGTCGCGCGCGTCGCCCAGGACCTGACCTACGAGCTCTCCCACACCCTCCTCTTTCCCGGTCGTAACCAGGGCGAGGGGGGGGAGGGTGCGCTCGCCGACCGGCAAGCGGTTCAGCGGGTGGTCGCCCCCCATATCACCTTTGCCGACCTGGCCACGGTCCGCATCTATCGCCCCGATGGAACCCTCCTCTACAGCAGCGACGGCGAGCCCGTGGCCGCGGATTTACCCGCGCTTGCCCGGGCGCGCGCGGGGGCGATCGTCTCCCGTCCCACCACCCTCTCCGCCCCCCCCGGGAGCGAGCCACGCCGCGCTCTCACCACCTACCTTCCCCTTTACGAGATCCCCGCGGGGAGCCGGCAGCTCCCCGCCGGTGGCGCTGTCCTCGGGGTGTACGCGATCACCCAGGATGTCACCGACCTCACCCTCCGCCTCGCCCGCACCCGCGACGCCATCTGGCTGCTCGCCGCCGGCTCCATGGCCGCCCTCTACCTCGTCCTCCTCGGGATCGTGCGGCGCGCCGCCCGCCACCTCGCCGCCGACCGCCAAGAGATCGTGGCAGGCCACCACGCCCTGGTGGAGCAGCGCGACCGCCTCGACACCATCCTCGCCAACCTCCAAGAGGGGGTGGCCCTCTACGACAGCGACCATCGGGTGGTCTTCATGAATCGGCCGCTGGTCGAGCGGTTCGGCGATTGCCGCGGCGAGCTGTGCTATCAGGCCCTCTTCGGTCTGGCGCGGCCGTGCTGTGGGGAGTCCACCGGCGAGCGGACGTGTGGCAAGAGCTGGTTCAGCCTGATGACCCCGAAGGGCGAGACCTACGAGCTGTTCACCACCCCGGTCCCGCAGCCGGATGGGCGCTGCTGGACCCTCGAGCTGGTGCGCGACATCGGCGAGCGGGTCTGCCTCGAGCGCGAGCGCGTGGCGCGCGGCGAAGAGGTGGAGCGCGCCCGCCAGGCGGCGGTTGCCCAGCTCCTCGTGGGGCTCAACCACGAGCTCAACAACAGCCTCATGGGGATCCTCACCACCCTCCATGTGATCGAGCAGGAGGGCGTCGCGGCCGCGGTGCGTACGGAGGCGGCGGCGCGGGTGCGCGGCGAGTTGGAGCGAATGCGCGTCTTAGTCACCCACCTGCCCGGGATCACCGAGGTGGGGGTGATCAACTACGTGGGCGGGGTCTCCATGGTCGATCCGTGGCTCGTCCCCAAGGGGCCGCAGGGGGGGGAGATCGCCGTGGCCAGCTTGGACCTGAGTGTGCCGGAGCTGGGGGGCGAGCGGCGGGCCGACCGTTCGACGACCCGCACCTGAGACCGCTTATGGCTGATCCCTCCTTTCTCATTCTCGTGGTCGACGACGAGGAGCTGATCCGCTGGTCGCTGCAGCAGGTCCTGGCGAGCGACGGCTACCGGGTGGTGGTGGCGGCGGACGGTGGTGAGGCCTTGGCGCGCCTGGCAGAGGCGGAGCCCGACCTCTGCCTCCTCGACCTCAAGCTCCCGGACTGCGACGGCCTCCAGCTCCTCCCCCAGCTCCACGCCCGCGTGCCCCATCTCCTGGTGGTGGTGATGACCGCCTACGGCTCGAGCGAGATCGAGGGCGAGGCGCGTCGCCTGGGCGCGGTCGACTTCCTGCGCAAGCCCTTCGATCCGGGCGCGCTCTCCCTGCGCCTGCGCACCCTCCTTGGCCAGGGCGTCCGCGACGGCTGCCGGGTGGAGTAGGGGGAGGTCGGCCGGAGGTCCGCTCGACCGGCGGGGCGGGGCGCACGGACCGGATCGGGCGCCGGTTCGTGACCCTCGGAGTCGGTCGGAGTGGAGTCTACGGGATCAGGGCCAGGCGGTTGGCTTGCGGGCGGGCCGTCTGCGTAACCCCATGGGAACGGTCTTTTCGAGCGCGCCGCAAAGGAGGCGAAGCGCGGCGCATCATGGCCGGGGAGGGCGCGACCCACGCGGCTTGGGTTGGCGCTCCGCGGCGCCGTGCAGCGGTTGCCCCAAGGCGCAGACCGGAGGTCTCTTTCAAAGGCGGTCCGCGGTGATCCCCGTGATCCCCGTGATCCCCGTGATCCCCGTGATCCCGCTGACCTCCGTGATCCCGCTGACCTCCGTGACCTCCGTGATCCCGGTGACCCCCGTGGTGGAGAACCATTTGCCTTCATTCCCCGCGAGCGGTGTTCCGCCGCCCGAGCCGACCGTGCCGTGGCTGGCGCCGGCCTTCATTCCCCGCGAGCGGTGTTCCGCCACCGTACCTTCATCCGGCTACGCGACTGGCTGCGGCGTCCGATCGCGAAAAGTCCGCCAGCCTCCCAGGCCCGCCAGACGCCGCTGACCCGCGGGGCGCGCGCCCATCGCCGCCCTTTGCCGGGCGCGCCCCGGCGACCGGTCGGGTGGGATCCGCTACCGTATCCGCCATGGCCCTCTACCCCTGGCCCCAGCTCCTCATCTTCGACCTCGATGGCACCCTCATCGACTCGAAGGAGGACATTGCCGCCGCCCTCAACCAGACCCTCACCGAGCGGGGGCTCTCGCCCCTGGCGCGCGCGGAGATCTACGCCCACGTGGGCAACGGCGTCTACCACCTGATCGAGAAGGCGGTGGCGGCCGCCGGCGGCGGCGAGGTAGAGGCGGCCCTGGCCCACTTCATGGGGATCTACGAGGCGCGCCTGCTGGAGCACACCCGCCTCTACCCGGGGGTGGCCGAGGTGGTCGGCCACTTTGCCGGCGTCCCCATGGCCCTGATCACCAACAAGTCGATGCGCTTCACCCGGCCGATCCTCGACGGCCTCGGGGTCAGCCGCTGGTTCGACCCGATCCTCGCCCGCGACACCCTTTCCGAGTGCAAGCCCCACCCGGCGCCGCTGCTCCACGCCCTCGCCGCCCACCGCGCCGATCCGCAACGCACCTGGATGGTGGGCGATGGTGCCACCGACATCGACGCGGGCCACGCCGCCGGCGTGCGCACCGTCGGCTGTTTGTACGGCTTCCGTAGCGAGGCGGAGGTGGTAGCGGCGCGCCCCGACTGCCTCCTCCGCGACCTGCGCGACCTGCCGGGACTGTTCGCCGAGCGGCCGGTCAAGAGGTAGGGGCGGGCTTCACCCACGACCCGCGCACCCCTGCCCTCCACCCTGCCGGCTCCCACCGCAAGGGGTAGGAGCGGCTTTCCGCCGCGACCTGCGCCGCCTGCGCGGCAGCCCCGAAGGGCTCCCCCTCGCCGGGGACCGCTCCCTCCACGCGGGAGCGAGGCCCTGGCGCCGGGCGTGCGGGAAGACGCGGGTGAAACCCGTCGTGGGGCTGCGTGGGCCCCGCGCCGCGGTCGCGGATCAACCTGGGCTGGGCTGGGCTGGGCTGGGCGTTGTTGGGGGATCGTCCACGCCCACGCCCCGGGTCGTGCGCCGCGCACGAAGGGGAGCGGCGCACCGTGGTGGAACACAAGGCGGACCATAACCGACGCCCGCCACGGGCAGAGGTCGGAGCTGCTGGTAGAAGCGAGCTTCCCCTCGCGCAAGATGCGGGGCGGCTGGTGGTGGGTCTCTGGCAGACCGGCAACGGCTCCGGCAGCCCTCCTCCCTCGGCGCGCCGAGGGAGGTTGGGTCGGTTACCGGTGGCAGGTACGGCAGACCGGCTGCCGGTTCGGGTTGAAGTTCGAGCGGAAGCCGGGCGGGTGGGGGTTGATCCCGGCGCCGCCGACCGAGGCGTGGCAGGTGGTGCACACCGGAGTGTTGCCGTCGTGGCAGGAGGCGCAGGCGACGATGTTGTGGCGGATGATTGACCGGTTCTCCGGGTGGCTAGCGATGCCGTGGCCGGAGGTGGCGATCTCCGCGCCGTAGGGGTGGCTGGTGCCAAACGGGCTACGGCCGCCGACCACGTAGCGCACCCCAGATCGTTCGTGGCAATCGGTGCAGCTGTTGATCCGGTGGCAGCTCAGGCACGGCTGCGGGTCACGCTCGGCATCCACCGGGTGGCGGCTCACCCAGTCGCCGCGGTGGATGAACTCGCGCCCCACCTCGGCTGGATACTTCACCGACACCTTCACCTGGTTGTCCACGCCGCTGTGGCAGTCGGCGCAGAACCGCTCCATGTGGCATTGGGCGCAGGCGCTACCGTTCGCCTGCTGGGCCTGGAGCTTGTGGGTGTGGAGCCAGTCGCCCTGGTGGCGGAAGCGGCCGAGCTGCGGCTGGAAGCGCTCTGCGGAGAGGTCGGCGTGACACTGGCGGCACTGGAGCTGGTCGTACTGCTCCTGGTGGCACTGCATGCAGGCGGCCATCGTGGGCGTCTTGCCATCGTTGGGCTGGGTGGAGGTGAGGATCTCTTGGTGGCAGGCGAGGCAGTCGCCCTGCACCCGGGGAAGGTGGTCCTTGTGCGAGTAGTTCAGGTGCGTCTCGCGCGGGGTGAGGCGCGGGATCGCCTGGGTCGCCGCGGCCTGCTGCAGGGCCTCGGGGGAGGCGTGGCAGGTGGTGCAGTCCACCTCACCGACGTGGCCGTCCTCGTGGCACTGGCGACAGGCGTCGAAGGCGGGGAGGTGGCGCTCGGCCACCTCGGTGGTCGCCGCGATGTCGGCATGGCACTTGGCGCACGCCACCTCCATCTCCTTCGCGTGGAGCTGGTGGCTGAAGGTGAAGTGGGCGGCGGGGCGGGTGAAGAGGTGGGCGCACGCCGCCGCGGCCACGAGGGCAACGGCGGCGAGGGCGAGACGGACGGGGGTGCGAAGAGAGGTCATAGCCACACTCGAAGGGGATGGGGAAGCGCGATCGGGAGTACCGGCTCAGGGGTGGAGATTTGCTTTCCTGACAAGGCGTGCGGAGGCAGCAGATGGGGGAAGAGGGGGGATTCGAGGCTCACGTCACGCCGCCATGGAACCCACCCTGGGGGTTGAGGCGCTGCTCCTTAGAGGAACTTGTAGACCAGCCGGAAGGTCGCGTTGGTCGCGTCGCGGGAGGAGAGCCCTTCGCTCTCCACCGTGGCGGGGACGCGCACGGTCTCCCCGCCGCTGGTGGTGGTGGTGAAGTCGCGGTAGTCGGCGCGCGCGCCGTAGTCGAGCGACAGGCTGGCCTCCCATGCCTCGCCGAGCTCGGCGCCGACGGTGGCCACGGTGTCGTGGCTGAAGTGGCGGCGGTTGGCGGGGAAGGGCGGCTCGTCGAAGTCGTAGAGGGTGAAGTCGAGGGCGTAGTAGAGGCGGGCGAGAGCGAACCGGTGGGTGGTGCGAGCGAGCTCTTGGTTGTAGCGGCCAAAGAGGTGGGTCGACTGGGCCAGCTCCTCGTGCTCGTAGCGGAGCCCGACCTCGCGGTCCATTCGCGCCCCCCAGCGGAGCCGTGCCTCGCCGCCCGCCACCCACTCGTCATCGCCCTCGCTGAAGTCGTACTGGCGCGTATCCGCGGCGAGCTGGAGGTGGTCGGTGAGGCGGTAATCGGCGCGCAGCCCGATCTCGCGCTGCTCGCCGGTAGTGAAGATCTCATTGCCGAAGATCGAGGTGTGCGACAAGAGCAGGCTCGGCAGGATGCGGTCCACGTCGGCGGTGAAAAGAAGCTTCTGGGTCGCGTCCCAGGTGAGGAGGAGCTCGCTGTCGTAGACCTCCTCGGAGAGCCGGTCCCAGAAGGCGTGGCCGCTCGCGCTCACCGGACCCAGGGCGCCCCAGCCGTCGAGGCCGTAGCGGGCGAAGCCGGGCTGGTCATTGTCGCGCGCCTCCATCCCCGAGAGCCCCACCTCGTAGTGGCCCCGGCGCAGGTAGAGCCGGCCGCCGCCCTCCACATCGCCGGTGTTGCCGCCGAAATCGCCATCCACCTGCTGGCCGGCGAACAGCTCCACGCCGACCCCCTGGCCGGAGAGCCAGTCCACCGAGGCGCCGTCGAGGTACTCGCTGGCGACCCCCTGGCGGACGAAGTGGCGGCCGGCGCGCAGATCCACGCCGGTGGTCCGGTCGTGCCACTGGAGGTAGGCGTAGGTGAGCTCGCCTTGCAGGTCGTGGCCGCGGGTCTGCTCGCGCAGGTCGAGCTTGGTAAAGCCGTCGAGGTGGAGCGACAGGGGCGCTGGGCCGAGGTCGCGCACGTCCAGGGCGAGGAATTCGAAGAGGGGGAGCTGGTCGGCATCGCCCTCCACGTCGAACCGCTGCTGGCTGTAGGCGAGGGTGGTGAGGCTGCCCGAGACCTCCACCGCTTGCGCCGGTACGGTGGCGATCACAAGGGGGACGGCCAGAGCGAGAAGACGCGGGAACATGATCCTCCTCCTGGTGGTGCGGCCGCCCGAAGACCAGGCGGCGCGATTGCCCTCCAACACCTATGGCGGCCCACCGACCACCGGCGCGGAGTGAAGCCTACCCGCCCCTGCCGGGTCAACCGCGTCTGTGCTGCACAAAAAAAGGGGCGGGCCCGAAGGCCCGCCCCGAAGCCCCGCCAAGGCGGGGGAAAGGGTTAGTTCAACGCGCTCGTGTGGCACGTGCCGCAGGCGTTGGTCATCCCCGCCGGGGTGGTGGAGCTTGCCCCCTTGTCCGCCTTCATCGCGTTGACCGCGTCGGTGGTCATCACGTCGAAGGTGTGCGAGTGGATGTCGCCCTGCAGGTATTGATCGGTGCCATCTA
>Ga0210014_1000294_pt1 | contig 42220 bp, 32 predicted proteins | sample CryGeymeta201519_FD_183983 | JGI IMG/M metagenome (GOLD analysis project Ga0210014, IMG submission 183983) | Groundwater microbial communities from Crystal Geyser aquifers in Utah, USA - Crystal Geyser metaG 2015-19 (SPAdes) (version 2) | ecosystem: Environmental > Aquatic > Deep subsurface >...
CCACCACCAGCGGGAATATCACCGACGAAGTGATCCTCAATTATCTGGACAAGCATACCAGGCCAAACAAGGCTGGCTTCAGCCCCAAGCCATGAACCTACCGGCGTCAGCCGGTTTGTTATTCAGTAAAAAAGGATTTGTACATGTCTCTCACAAAATACGCTGTCGCTGCCGCTACTATGCTCACGGCAATTGGAGCCGTTCCAGCTCATGCTCAGGAAGTCGAAAATACCGAATTTGACGGAATGTATATCGGTGGATCATTTGGCTTGGGTGCGCAGACAAATGATGTCAACGAAAGCATCAGGTTCGACACCGACCGGAACGGCAGCTTTGATAATTCCGTTCGCACCGTAACCGGTGCCAATGCTTTCTCTCCCGGCTTCTGCAATGGCGCCGCAAAAAGCAATGTACCCGCTGCTGGCTGTAAGAACGACAAGGATGATCTGGATTATTACATTCGGGCTGGTGCGGACAAGCAATATGGCAATCTTGTAATCGGTTTCATGGTGGACGCGGGCCGCAGCGAATCGACGGATAGCGTCACGGGCTTCAGCACGACCCCGGCGTCTTACACATTCACTCGTCAGCTGGATTATGCGATCGGCGCTCGTGGCCGGGTTGGCTATACACCGGGCGGCGTATTATTTTATGCTACCAGCGGTATTTCCTACGCCAAAATCGACAACAGCTTTACAACCACCAATGGTGCGAACAGTTTTACGGATAACGGCAAGACCGAAAGCTTTGGCTGGACCGGCGGCGTCGGTGCAGAAGCGAAGGTCACCGATAATATCACCATGGGTCTGGAATATCTCTTCACCCGGTATAATGATGACGATTATGTCGTGAATGTTGGCCCGGGAACTGCAGGCGCCACGAACCCGTTTCTTTTGGCTTCCGGTGGAACTGATATGAAACGTAGCAATCCGAATTTCGATCTGCACAGCATCCGTTTGACGGCGGCTTTCCGCTTCTAGAGATTGGTTGTGTGAAAATTGAATATAAAAAAGGCGGCCAATTGGCCGCCTTTTTTATCTGTATTGCTTTCGCTGGCTTTATGCCGCGGCGGCTTGCCGTGACGCTTTCTTGCGATCATTCGGATCAAGATAGCGTTTGCGCAAACGGATATTCTTGGGTGTGACTTCGACCAGTTCGTCATTGTCGATATAGGCAATCGCCTGTTCCAGCGTCATGACCTTTGGTGTGGTCAGACGAATGGCGTCTTCCTTGCCCGAAACCCGGAAGTTGGTCAGCGCCTTGGATTTCATCGGATTGACGTCGAGATCGCCGGGCTTGGCATTTTCGCCAATGATCATGCCTTCATAAACCGGAGTCTGCGCACCGATAAACAATACGCCGCGCTCTTCGAGCATGTTCAGCGCATAGGCGGCCGTATTGCCGGTGCCGTTGGAAACCAGAACGCCAACCGGGCGGCCTTCGATCACGCCTTTGTAATCGTCATATTTTTCGAACAGGCGGTTCATCAGGCCTGTGCCGCGCGTGTCGGACAGGAACTCGCCATGATACCCGATCAGGCCGCGAGACGGGGCGGAGAAGGTCAGACGGGTCTTGCCGGCGCCGGAAGGACGCTGTTCGGTCAGTTCCGCCTTGCGACGCTGCATCTTGGAAACCACGGTGCTGGCATATTCATCATCAACATCGATAACGACGGTTTCATAAGGTTCCTGCCGCTTGCCGTTTTCTTCGCGATAAAGGACGCGGGGACGGGAAATACCCAGTTCAAAGCCTTCCCGGCGCATCGTTTCGATGAGCACGCCGAGCTGCAATTCGCCGCGACCGGCAACTTCAAAGCTGTCCTTGTCCTCGCTTTCGGTAACCTTGATCGCAACATTGGATTCAGCTTCGCGCGCCAGACGGTCGCGGATCACGCGGCTGGTGACCTTGTCGCCTTCACGACCGGCAACCGGACTGTCATTCACCGCAAAGCGCATCGAGAGCGTTGGCGGGTCAATTGGCTGAGCAGCGATGGGCTCGGTCACAGAAATATCGCATATCGTATTGGAAACCGTCGCCTTGGTTAGACCAGCAAGCGAAATAATATCTCCCGCTTTCGCGCTTTCCACGGGTACACGCTCAAGGCCGTTAAAGGCCATGATCTTGGTCGCGCGTCCGGTTTCGACGACATTGCCGTCCATATCGATCGCGTGGATCGGCATATTGATGTCAATCTTTCCGCTTTCGACCTTGCCGGTCAAAATACGGCCAACGAAATTGTCGCGGTCAAGCAGAGTAACGAGAAACTTGAATTCAGCATCCGGATCGACGTCAGGCTCCGGCACATGTTCGATGATCTTGTCGAACAGGGGAGACAGGTCGCCTTCACGGACATCCGGTGTTTCGCCAGCATAGCCGTTGCGACCGCTGGCGAAGAGAGTCGGGAAATCAAGCTGTTCGTCATTGGCGTCGAGATTGACGAACAGGTCGAATACTTCGTCGAGCACTTCTTCGGCACGGCCATCGGGACGGTCAATCTTGTTGACGACGACGATCGGCTTCAGTCCGAGCGCAAGAGCCTTGCCGGTCACGAATTTGGTTTGCGGCATTGCACCTTCGGCACTGTCGACGAGCAGGATAACGCCATCGACCATCGACAGGATGCGCTCCACTTCGCCGCCGAAATCAGCATGGCCCGGGGTATCAACAATATTGATCCGCGTGCCTTTCCACTCGACGCTGGTGCATTTTGCGAGAATCGTGATGCCGCGCTCTTTTTCCAGATCGTTCGAATCCATCGCCCGTTCTTCGACGCGTTCATTGTCGCGGAATGTACCGGATTGGCGGAAAAGCTGGTCAACCAGGGTTGTTTTGCCGTGATCAACGTGCGCAATGATTGCGATATTGCGAAGGGACATATTAGATTCTACCGTAAGAAGAGGAAAGGGCGGCCATAAGCAAAGCCCCGATATTGCCGCGCCCTTAGCCTGTTTGGTGCTGCACCGCAACATCAGAAAGCTTGCCAAATCATTCCGGGCCATCCATTTGGCCCTAACAATATGCAAACCCTGCGTCTGATCCTCACCGACAAATTCATCTGGCTGCTCAGTGGAGCGGTGCTGCTGGCATCGTTGGTCCCGGTTCAGGGGACGGCTAAGGACATTGCAGAAATCTTGTTCAATGCCGGGATTTTCGCCGTATTTCTGCTCCATGGCACCCGCCTGGAACGGCACGAGGTGCGCGCCGGGCTGGGGAATATTCGGCTGCAGGGAACGATATTCGTCTGGGTCTTCGGCGTGATGCTCGCCATTGGCCTGCTCTTGTCGAAAGCAGTCGATCAAGTGCTTCCCGCCGATGTTGCATTGGGCTTTCTATTTTTGGGTGTGCTGCCATCCACCGTGCAATCGGCGACCAGCTATTGCGCGATCGCCAGGGGAAATGTTGCCGCCTCCGTAGTCGCCAGCGCATTGATCAATCTTGTCGGAGTATTTCTGTCGCCGCTGCTGTTCGCGTTGCTTGCTAGTGCAGCCGGTGTCCAGATAACCACCGATACGATCATCAAGCTGGCAGCAATATTGGTGCTGCCATTCGTTCTCGGCCAAGTCTTTCAGAGATGGCTGCGGCCATTGGTGATGCAGCACAAGGACCTCGCGGGCTGGATTGATCGCGGAGCGATCGCCTTGGCTGTCTATGTATCTTTTTCCGCAGCGATCATTGCCGGGATGTGGAGCCGGGTGAGCGGCGCCGAATTTCTCTGGCTGGCTGCTGCGCTTTTGCTCTGGCTTGGACTCGCCTTTGGCGGCACATGGCTACTCGGGGGCTTGATGGGCTTTGTCCGCGCAGACAGGAAAACCTTGCTATTCTCGGGCGCCCAAAAGAGCGTTGCCATTGGTGCGCCACTGGCGGCGATCCTCTTCTCGCCCGAGCGCGCTGGCCTGGTCATTCTCCCGCTGATTTTTTATCATCTCTCGCAACTATTTCTGTCCGCACCTGTCGCGGTGCGGTTGGCCGGGGATCAGAATTAGAGAATCATGACCGGTTCGTCCCGAGCGTGTCGAAGTACATTTCAGGGCCATCGGCTTACTTCGACAGGCTTAGTGTTAACGGTAAAATCTATAGCTCTCGCAAAGCCCGCGCCGGTTTGGCGGAGAGCACCGGGATAGAGCCTAGCAGACCAATACCCAAAGTAGCGACCGCGCCAATACCCAGCGTCAGCAGGACAATTCCCCAATCCGGTTGCCAGGTAAATTCGAAAATCTGGGTGATCACGAACCAGCCCGCAAACAGGCCGAGGCCAAGAGCCACTAACGATAACAGAAATGCCAGCAGCGCATATTCAACCGCCTGGACCGTCAATATTTGTGACCGGGTCGCACCCAGCAATTTCAGAATCACGCTGTCATAGACCCGGGCCTGACGCGATGCGGCGATGGCACCGATCAGAACTGCAATGCCGGAGAAGAAAGCGATCGAGGCAGCGGCGGCAATGGCTGTTGCCATCTGGTCCAAAATATCGCCAATCTGCGCGGCAATCTCCTTGACCTTGACCATGGAGATGGACGGAAATTGTTGCGGCAAGATGCTGAGCAGCGTGTCTTCTTTTGCGGTGTCCAGCTGAATCGTTGCGGCGACATTATGGGGCACATTGGCGAGCACGCTGGGGGGAAATACCAGCACATAGTTGAAGCCGAAATTGCGCCAGTTCACTTTGCGGAAAGAAGCGACTTTTGCAGGAATCTCAACGCCTAGCAGACTGACCGTCAGACTGTCTCCAACCTTGAGCCCTAATGCCGCACCCTGTTCTTGGTCGACCGATACCAGAGGTGGTCCATCATAATCAGCCGACCACCATTTCCCTTCGACAACCTCGCTGCCTTCGGGAATTGTCGCGCTATAGGTGAGCCCGCGATCGCCGCGCAGCACCCACGCGCCTTCGGGCAATGTTTCCAGTTCGGATACCCGCTGGCCGCCAAATTCGGTGATCGTTCCGCGAAGTGTCGGTACGATGTTGATTTCCGCGTCGCTGGCGGTTTCGGCCACTTTTGCGCGGAAGTCGTCGGCGCGTTCGACCGGGATATCGAGAACAAAAAAGCTCGGAGCATCGCGCGGAACGGTAGAACGGATTTCATTGGTCAGGCTGGTCTGGATTGCCGCCAGCGTGGCGAACAGGGTCAGGCCCAGTCCCAATGCAACGACAAGTTGCCCGGTCTGGGCTCCTGGCCGATGAAGACTGGTCAGAGCGAGACGCAGCAAGGGATGTTTCGGACGCGGGGCCTTACTTGCCAACCAACGGATTAGCGCGCCCAATCCTGTCAGCAACAATAATATGGCTGCTGCTGCACCGATGAACGAAGCCGAAAATAGTGGTTCATTGGCTGTGCCCAGGGCAAGCGCCACTATGGCAGCAATAGCCAAACCAACGCCGGTCAGGCTTTGCCGGTCAATCTGTCGCCATGACCCGCCTTCGCCGCGGATGATCCCGGCTGCCGGGATTGTTTTGGCTCGCGACAAGGGGGGCAGTGCGAAGATGACGGCGATCAGCAGCCCATAAAGCGCGCTGACCAGAAGCGGCAGAGGGTAGATAGCAAATTCCGGCTTGATCGGCAGAACATCGCCGGCAATTTTGATGATTGCCAGTGGTGCCAATGCGCCAATGGCGAGGCCCAAAGCAATTGCCCCCACCGCCACCGCCATGATCTGGAACAAATAGATACGAAAGATCATGGCGCTGTCCGCGCCGAGTATCTTGAGCGTCGCAATCGCCCCCTGTTTGCCGCGCAAATAGGAAGCCACGCCATTGCCGACACCGATGCCAGCAATTACCAATGACGCAAGACCGACCAATGTAAGAAACTGTCCCATGCGCTCGATGAATCGCCGGGTGCTCGGGGCACCGTCGTCGCGGGTCTTGATTTCCCATGCAGAATTGGGGAATTGTTCGGACAGCTTGTCCCCAACTGCTCCCGGATCGGAAGCCTCAGGAAGTTTCAGGCGATATTTGCTCTCGAACAGGCTGCCCGGCTGGATCAATTGTGTCGTTCGCAGACTGGCGAGCGAGGTAATCGCTACGGGACCGAGCGAAAGGCCTTCACTGAGGCGGTCAGGTTCGTCGGCGATAACGCCGGACACTGTGAAGCTGGCCTCGCCAAAGGCAATCTTGTCGCCAATTGCCAACGACAGGCGCTGCATCAGGGCAGGGGTTACATAGATATCGCCCGGGTTGGGCGCGGAAACAGCATCTCCGCTCTCAAGACTGAATTTGCCGTAGAGAGGATAGGCGGCATCGACGCCTTTCAGCTCGACCAATTGCGTGTCGCTGCCGTCCGGGAGCCGCGCCATCGCCTGCATGCGCAATGTCTCGGATAGCGTTCCCGTCTGCTTGAGCGCCGCCAGTTCGGCGGCGGTCGCTTCGCGCTGGGCAACCGCTATCTCAAGATCACCGCCCAATATCGCCTGACCGCGATTGGCCAGTTCTTCGGTGATCGCATTGGTCAGGCTGCCAATAGCCGCCAGCGTCGCGACGCCCAGCAGCAGACAGACGATCAGCAGGCGCAATCCCACGAACCGTCCACGCAGATCGCGGCGGGCAATGGTCCAGGCCTTGGCGAAGTCAGATGTCTTCATGCACCACTATCCCGCTCGATCACCCCATCGCGCAATTCGATGATCCGGTCGCAGCGCTTGGCCAGCTCGGGATCATGGGTGATGATCAGCAGCGTCGCTGCCGTGACTTTCTGACGATCGAACAACAGGGTGATGATCTTCTCGCCCGTGGCACCGTCAAGGTTCCCGGTCGGTTCGTCGGCGAAGATGATCGTCGGTCGCGATGCCATCGCCCGGGCAATCGCCACGCGTTGCTGCTCGCCGCCAGAAAGCTGGGTCGGATAATGGCCGAGCCGGTCGCCGAGACCCACTGCGGCCAGCTCTTGTGCTGCAACCTTGAACGGCTGATGCTGGCCATCCAGTTCCAGCGGCACCGCGACATTTTCCAGCGCCGTCATCGTTGGCAGCAGATGAAAGGCTTGCAGAACAATCCCCACCCGGCCGCGCCGGGCGACCGCCAGTTGATCCTCGTTCATCGTGCCAAAGTCGGCACCGGCAATATTGACCGTACCGCCGCTTGCACGCTCCAGCCCCGACAGTATGGCCATCAGGGAGGACTTTCCGGACCCCGATGGCCCGAGCAGGGCGACCGTCTTGCCGGCTTCAATCGACAGATCAATACCGCGCAATATATCGACTCGTGCCTTGCCTTCCCCCAAAGACAGGGTGACATTCCGGGCTGCAATCGCGATATGGGGTTCGGTCATGGCATCGTCGCTAGATGCGGCGGGTTTTTGATTCATGGGGGAAAGGATATCCGATGTTGAGGAATTTTATATCATATGGGCTATCACTGGCATTTCTTCAACTTTTGATCGCCTGTGGCCCCGCGCCGGAAGAGGCGCAAGCTGTCCCCGAGGACGTAGCAACGGGCTCGATGGAAGCGAACGGCGATCAAATGGCCGAGACGAAAGAGGCGGAAATCCTGATCGTCGCGTTTGGCGACAGCCTTTATGCCGGCTATGGTCTGGACCAGAAAGAAGGTTTCGCGCCGGAACTGCAAGCGACACTGACCGCCGCTGGCAAGGACGTGCGGGTGCACAATGCCGGCGTGTCGGGCGACACCACCGCCGCTGGATTGCGGCGGATGGATTTTGTCCTCGACAGCCTGTCGCGCAAGCCTGATCTGGTGATATTGGGTCTGGGGGGCAATGATATGCTGCGGGGTTTGAAACCATCGGATACCCGCGCGAATATGGAGGCGATGGTGAAGAAACTGAAAGATCGCGGCATCCCGGTCATGCTCACCGGAATGCTGGCACCGCCCAATCTGGGGGCGGATTTCAGTAAGGAATTCAATACTATCTATCCGGCGCTGGCCAAGAAATATGATATCGCGCTTTATCCGTTTTTCATGGATGGGCTGGTGGGGAACCCTGATCTTTTCCTGCCCGATGGTCTCCACCCCACTGCGGAAGGGGTTGAGATAATCGTTGGAAAAATCACGCCACAAGTGGTCGAAGTGCTGGAAGGTTGAGCTTGGTGCAAGCTGGAAGAATTGGAAGCATGTTGCACAGTCTGACAAAAACTGTATTATTTTGCTAATACAGCAGTTGAAACGCTTGAAAAGCGGTGCATTTGCATCCATTTATAGAGAAAGCCCCGCACTGGTGCCGGGGCAGGGAGGCTGAACAGCATGGCGACCGAAACAATCACCGCGACCGACGACCTGAAATTGACTCCGCCTGATCCGGTGGTTCCGGTGGCGCCCGAAAAGGCCGGAGGCCTTGTGTCGATTGGCGACGAGGTAAAGTCCAAGCTCGAGGAAAAAGTCGACAGTTTTATTGATGATTTGATCGCTCAGGACCAAAACAGCCCCGAATTCGGCAAAAAGGTCGACCAAATTACCAATATGGGGCGCAAGGAAATCGCCGAGGCGGCGGGCCAGTCGAATCGCTTTCTGGATCGCCCGATCCGGTCGATGGATGAAAGCAGCGGCATCGGTTCCGACCTCGCCGAATTACGGCGCACGGTCGAGGATCTCGATCCGGGCAAGCGCGGCAATCTGACCACCAAGAAAAAGATCTTCGGGATCATCCCGTTCGGCAACAAGATGCGCAATTATTTCGACGGCTATAAGAGCGCGCAGGGCCATATTGCCTCGATCCTGGACCGGCTGCGCTCCGGCAAGGACGAATTGTTGATGGACAATGCCGCGATCGACGTCGAACGCAAGAATCTGTGGGCGGCGATGGGCCGGCTGGAGCAGATGATCCATGTTTCCAAGGTCATGGACCAGCGGCTCGAGGACAAGGCTGCCGAACTGGACTCCAGCGACCCAGCCAAGGCCAAGGCGATCCGCGAAAGCGCGCTTTTCTATGTGCGGCAACGCACGCAAGATCTGCTGACCCAGATGGCGGTCACCGTGCAGGGTTATCTTGCCCTCGATCTGGTGAAGCGCAACAATGTCGAACTGGTCAAGGGCGTCGACCGGGCCAGCACAACCACCGTCGGTGCGCTGCGCACCGGTGTGACCGTGGCTCAGGCGCTGACCAACCAGAAGCTGGTCCTCGACCAGATTACCGCGCTCAACACAACCACAGCTGGCGTGATCGACAGCACCAGCGAAATGCTGAAAAACCAGACCGGCCAGATTCACGAGCAGGCCGCGTCGTCGACCATCCCGCTGGAGACGCTGCAGCGGGCTTTTCAGAATGTCTATGACACGATGGACAATATCGACACGTTCAAGTTGAAAGCGCTGGAAAATATGAAGGCGACGGTCAATTCGCTGTCCGGCGAGATCGAGAAGTCGAAAGGCTATATCGCGCGATCCGAAGGGCAGGCGAAGGCGCAGCTGGAAGCGCCTTCCGAAAATCCCTTGTCGGCGCTGGAGGAATAGAGACGGGTGCCGGAAAGTAATCAGCAAATCCTGGACAGCGCGACACGGGCGCTTCGCGATGCCCAATTCCGCCGCTCGATCGGCAATCGCTCGCACAAGCTGAAGCAGACCCATTTGTTCAAAAAACTGGGCCGCGCCGCCTTGTGGACGGTCGGCGTACTGGTCGGTGCCAGCATAGTCGGCGGCATCTTGAGCGGCATCGGCTTCTGGGGCGTGATGATTTCCGCCGGACTGATCGCTGGCGGCATCTGGGCTTCGATGAATTTTCCGAAAATGAAAATGCCGACGCCAGAAACGATCATGAAGTCCGATCTGAAGTCGCTGGCCGGGAAGACCGAAATCTGGCTGGAAAACCAGCGCCCGGCGCTGCCGGCACCGGCTGTCCAGATCGTCAATGGCATCGGCGTCCAGCTGGATATGCTTTCTCCACAGCTGAACAAGCTGAACGAAGGTGATGCCGCTGCCTATGAAGTGCGCAAGCTGGTCGGCGAACATCTGCCCGAACTGATCAACGGTTATCGGGCCATTCCGGTGTCGATGCGCGCGAAGAGCAATGACAGCGGCAAGTCACCGGACGAGCAACTGATCGGCGGGCTGACCCTGATCGAGAAAGAAATCGCCGGGGTGACCCAGCAGATCGCTAAGGGCGACATCGACAATCTGTCGATCCGCGGCCGCTATCTCGAGCTCAAATATGACAAGAATGCCGAGGCGGAATAGCTACTCCCGACCTCACTTGTAGCCGTGCATCTCTCGGGCTGTCCTGTCCGGCTTCCGCCTCTTGATCCATTCCTCTCCGCCTCCTCCAAATCGACAGTGTCCTTGTCGCGAGTAAAACCTATTCTTCAACAAAATCCATAAATGGATGGGAGAGGGTCGGATGAGCCGGATATCGAAATTGCCGCCGGAGGAATGGGATCCCCGGATCAGGGAAGCGGTCAATCCGGATGCGGCCACTGATCTCGAACAGGGACTGGTCCGCTATTTTGCCCATTGCCCGGAACAGGCGCTCGGCCTGATGCAATTTGGCGGCGCGCTCAAGCGCGGTCGCAGCTTGCCGGAACGGCTGGTCGAACTGGTCCGGCTGCGCATTGCCTTTTTCAACCAGTGCCGCAGCTGCATGGCGATCCGCTATACCGATGCTGTCAATGACGGGGTGGACGAAGGCGCGGTCTGCTCGCTGGAAAGGCCGCAGGAAGCGGACAATCTCAGCGACGCGGAAAAAGCGGCGATCCATTATGGCGAGCTAATGGCTACAGATCACCTGACGATCGATGACAGCGTTCATGCGCGTCTGCGGCAGCATTTCAGCGAAGCGCAGATTGTTGAACTCGGCATGACTTGCGCCTTTTTCGTCGGGTTTGGCCGACTGGCAGCAACGATGCACATGGTCGATGAACTGCCCGAAGCCTTTCAGAAAGCCGAAACCATTGCACCATGGGGCGAGGAAAAAATACAGGTGCGCTAGGGAGAGACGACATGGCAACCAAGGCCGATCTGGATATCAATCTGCTCGACGTGGCAACGCAGCAATGCCCTTATGATGCCTACAAGACGCTGCGCGACGAAGCGCCGGTCTACAAGCAGCCCGGCACCGATATCTATGTCATCACCCGCTACGAGGATGTCCGCCGGGTGCTGCTCGACCCGGAAGCCTTCCCCAGCAGCCCGAAGAAATTTGCCGCCTTCAACAAGACCGGCAGCAGCGAGCGCCAGCGGCTGGTGCAGCAACGGTTCGAGGAAAAGGGCTGGCTGCCGGAACCGACCCTGTCGAGCCGCGACGATCCCAATCACAAGCAGATGCGGGCGATGTTCAACGAAGCGTTCAAGCCGAGCAAGATCAAGACCATGGACCCGCTGGTCGAGACTCTGGCCTATGAGCTGATCGACGGCTTTATCGAAGATGGCGTGTGCAACTGGGTCAGCCAGTTTGCGGTGCCGTTGCCGCTCTATATCATCGGTGAGCAAATGGGCGCACCGCGCGAGGACATGTGGAAGATCAAGCGCTGGACAGATGCCTTCTTCCACCGGATTTCGATGATGCTCGACGAGGAAGCCGAGCTGGAAATGGTCGACCGCGAGATCGAAGGTCAGCATTATTTCCATCCGGTTTTCGAACGGCTGCGCGCCAATCCCGACGACAGCCTGCTCAGCGAGCTGGTCAACCGGGTGATTGAGGAATGGGGCCGGCCGCTCAACGACAATGAACTGCACGCCGAGATGATGGCCGATACATTTGTCGGTGGCAGCGAGACCACTACCAATGCGCTGGCTTCCGGCATCCGGCTCCTGATCGAGAATAAGGATGTCTGGGAGCAGCTGAAGGGCGATCCCGACAAATATATGAAGACCTTTGTCGAGGAAGTGGTGCGGCTGGAATCGCCGGTGCAGAGCCTGATGCGCTTTGCCGCGGAAGAGACCGAGATGCACGGGGTGACCATCCCCAAGGGAGCGCTGATCAATGTCCGCTATGCCGCGGCCAATCGCGACGAGAGCGTGTTCGAATGTCCCGAAAAGATCGATCTCGAGCGCAAGCGCGCCGGTGCCCACATGGGTTTCGGGTCCGGTATTCATCACTGCCTCGGCGCACCGCTCGCCCGTCGCGAGCTGATCTGGGGCTTTACCGCCGTGGTCGACCGGTTCGAGGACATGTGGTTCATCGAGGGCAAGAATGATTTTGCCATCCACCCGCATTTTCTGCTGCGCTCGCTCAAGGAACTGCATATCGGTTTCACGCCGAAGGCGTCGTGATCAGACAGGGTTTATCGCCGAACCCCTGACGATTCAATTGAGCGACAGGGGTGCGCTTCGCCAGATTGGCGCAACCAAAATAAAACCGGAACCGCCCCCTGCGGTTCCGGTCTATTCTGATCAACGGGAGAAATATGTTGGTCAGAATTTGAAGGCAGCCTCCACAAACAGCTGGCGGCCGCGATTCTGGGTGACCACCCGGTCATCACCTCCGGGTGGCAGGAAGGGGCGATCGCCCGCCGTGTTGGCCCAGATCTCGTTGGTCAGATTGACCCCAATCAGCGATAGTTTCCACTTGCCCTCCGGATCGCCGACCGAAACTGACCCATCGAGAGTGACATAGTCTCCCTGGACATAATCATTGAATGTCGTGTTCGATGCGAAATAGGAGCCGCTGTAAAAGGCATTTCCGTTTAGCCCGAACTCAAGACTGTCGCTCATCGGTATCGACCAGTCAAAGGCAATATTGCCTGACCATTTTGGCGCGCGCGCGGCTCTGCGTCCATCCAGGTCGATGTCATCAGCGGTGCCGGGCAAACTGTCCGGTCCGTTTGACGAGATGAACGTGTCGGTGAATTTCGCATCGGTATAGCCGACCGTACCGGACAGCCTCAGGCCTTCGACAGGGGTTTGCCATGCCCAGTCCATGTCAAAGCCCTTGGTGGTTACCTCGCCTGCATTCACGGTCAGGAAACGCACTGCGGCTCCGTCAAAATTCTGCACCTGAAGATTATCAAATACAAAATAGAAGAGCGAAGCGTTGATCCGCAAAGCGCGATCCGCCAGCATCGCCTTGACCCCGACTTCTCCACCCTTGGCCGTTTCGGAATTGTAAACGATCGAATCCAAAGCGGCCTGACGTTGGGCCTCGGTACCAAAGCCGGGCTTTACAAATTGCAGCGCTGCGGTTGGCAAGATGCTGTTATCGACACCGCCGGATTTGAAACCGGTCTTGTAGGATGCGTAGAAATTGAGATCAGGCGTTGCCTGATATTTCAAAGTGACCTCCGGCGAGATATTGCTGTCGGAGAATTCGATTGGACCGGTCTGAAACCCTTCCGGAACCACAAGACCGATGCCGCCGACAATGCCGTTCAAAAAGGTCAACGCATTGTGCAGGAACGGGAAGGATGTCCGGTGTACCTTCTGCTCATCGGTCCAGCGCACGCCGCCTGACAGTTCCAGCTGATCCGTAATATCGAAGCTGGCGCTGCCGAAGAAGGACAAGGCTTCACTTTTGGTCGCCCGGTTTGCCACCCAGTCATAGCCAATGCCGCGGGAATCCGGGAACAGAAACGAACCGATAAAGGCGTTTTGCGACGTCTGCAGCGGCTGGCTTCGGCTTTCCCAGAAGCCGCCGACCATGAAATTGAACATGCCGTCATAGTCGCTGGTGAGGCGGAGTTCCTGGGTATATTGCTTCAGCGCATCTGAAAAAGGCGCTGGCAGACCACCCGGGTCGCCATTGGGCAGGATGCCGACATAGCTGAAGTGGTCGGCATGTTCATTTTCGAGATCGAGAATCCCGGTCACCGACGACAAGGTCAGACTATCATTGAGTTCCAGATCCATCGCCAGTCGACCAAAAAACGTGTTCGTTTCATTATAGGATTGGCCTTTGTAACGACCGGCACCGGTCGTTCCCGGCGCTATGACCAGAAGGGCTGGATGACCGTCCGGATGAGGATAGAGTCCATCCTGAATGTCGCAGGTTGAATTGGAAGCAATGCGCACCCCGGAGAGCGCCAGGAAAACGTCATCCGCGACGCCATTGGCACCGCAGCTGATATCGGAATGGCCGAGCAAGCTGTCGCCAAAATTATGATTGTAATTGAGTTTCAGATTCGCCGAAAAATTGTCTGAGGGATCCCATTGCAACGTTACCCGGCCGACAAAATTCTTCAGGCCCTTGCCTGTGTTCAGGAAAACTGAGGGTGTCCCGGCTTCCAGCTCGACATATTTGTTGATGTCCTGATATTGAGCGGCGACGCGGACTCCCAGCGTATCGCTGATTGGACCGGAAATATATCCGCCGACGGTATAGCCCTCTTCTTCGAATTCATAGGACGCCTTGCCACCCATTTCCCAGCTTTTCGTCGGGTCTGCGGAACGCACAGAGAATACGCCAGCCGAAGCGCTTTTGCCAAAAAACAGCGACTGCGGGCCTTTGAGAACATCGATTTGCGCGACGTCAAAGAAAGATGCCTGAACCAGGCGCATGGTGCTGATCGATACGCCATCGAAATCAAAGGCGACGGCCGAGTCAAAAGCCGCCGAAATATTCGTCGTGCCGATGCCGCGCAAGCTGATCTGGCCGCCCGCGCCGGATCCTCCCACCTGCACGTTCAGCGCCGGAATCCGGCTTACTACATCCGCGACTTCATTGACTTGAAACTTGTCCAGCGTATCGGCGCTGATCGAGGTTACCGTGACCGGTGTTTCCTGCAATGTTTCGTCCTGCTTGCGCGCGTTGACGATGATGATCGCATTGTCTTTCTCATCCACCTCATCTTGCGCGAAGGCGGGCGCAGCAAAGCCTGAAATGGAGAGACTGGCTGCGGTTCCCATCAAAAGCCATCTTACCGATTGGACAATGGATGCGGATTGCTGACGCTGTGAATGGTCCTTCATAGATCTCTCCCATATGTCTTCACCATATCAATGTGGCGAAGTCTCCAGATGTGCCGGTTTGTCCAACATCATCAGATTGGGAGAATGGCGAGACTGGTCCAAATGCTCAACTGGCCAAAAGGTCAAGAAATGATCGAAACAGGAAATATTGTGTCTTAAACGTCACGCATTGCCATGCAAAACTTTCACCTTCGCTGACCGACAGGAGAGCTGATACGCAAGCCTGACCATCTGCAATCTGGTTAGTGGCTGTTACCCAGGTAGCCGAGTTGCGTGGCCTTGAAAACGGTCTGGGTGCGGTTGACCGCTTGCAGTTTCTCGCCGGCACGGCTGATATGATAGCGGACGGTGGAGCGGCAGACCGAGATGATTTCGCCAATCTCCTCGTCGGTCTTGCCGATCGCAGCCCAGCGGATGCATTCCGCTTCCCGTCTCGACAGGTGGCAGTTGGAGGTGATGTGGCGTGATTTCCGCGATACCGACACATAGCCTGAAATGAGCCGTCTGGTGAGGGCACCGTACAGGTTGCCATATTTCGCATAAAGCTGGGAAAAACCGGCGGCAGGTGAACCGATCCACGGAAAGCTGTTGGCCGAGATCTGACCGAAAGGCAGATGGACCGGCACGATGATCAGCTGGCTATGCCGGCTTTTCATTCTGGTCATGTTGGCAAAATAGCTGGTGACATCGATATCATCGAGAAATTCGTTCGATCGGGTTCCATGAAATCCGCTGTCATCGCACCAGAACGGCTCGCTTTCATAGCGGCAGGCGCGTGGTACCGGAGAATGGAGCGCATATTGGGCATCCTGCCACCATCGCTCGCGCCGTTCAACCCATCCGAAAATATCGGCATTGAGCGAATTGCCCTCCGCATCCATCATCGGCCGGCGGGATGATATGTCGGCGCACAGCGCGACCCGGAAGCCTCTGCATTGCGCAATGTCCTGAAGATAATAGGCCGCCTTGCGAATATCCTGCGGAGACCGGATTGTCACATTCTCCAGCAGCTCGTCCCAATCGGGCACGGTCTCCACATCATGCGGTTTCGTCTGCCTGTAAGCCACGCAAAACTCCTCTCCAGAAGACATGTGCGGTCATGTTCGGGAACCATTCGTTCGCTCTGTCCAGGCCGCCAATCTAAAGGATAGGACATGTTCTGCATCGCATGATCAACTCTCATAAGTGGCAAGATGACGGCCCCAAATCCTCAGAATGGGGAATCCGCAGCACAACCCGATGAACGGCGGTTTGCGGACAGGTTCCGAGCCAATATATGCAGAAGATGGGGACGCGGGAACTAGACTATAGCGGGAAAAACTGGATCCCCCGTGAGGATTCGAACCTCAATTAACGGAGTCAGAGTCCGTGGTATTACCATTATACGACAGGGGAGTGCCGGTGCGGGGCAATAGGCATGGAGAGGGCCTGGGTCAACCCTTTTGGTGGCTTTGACGCTGCAACAATTTCGCTCGGCAGCTTATCGCATTAGGGGCGTCGTACAGACCTGCTGTTCTGGTTTGCTTCTTGCTATCCCTGGTGCCGAAATCGTTCGCCCGTGGTCATTTGGGACCGTCCAATATGCCACGATATTCTGCCCAGTTCGGTTGTTCATGGCTGAATTTGCGGCCGCACATGATATTTTCCGTTCGACATGGTTACCGCCCCTTGCGTCAAAGCTGCTGCGGCGTTATCTCTTGTGGCAAGTACCGGCGGTATTATCCGATCCGGAGAACATAAGAGTACGGTCATGGCGGATCAAGCATCCCCATCGCCGCAAGATACAAAAGGCGGATCATCCGCAAGGAAATCCCGCCCGAAACCTGCGGCGACACATAAAGCACAGGGTCGCACTGCGCCTCCCGTCCACCCAGGGACCGGGCGATGGCCCAAATTGCGCTCCTATGCCGCAATTGATCTGGGCACCAACAACTGCCGTTTGCTGGTGGCAAAGCCTTCGTCCGATGGATTTATCGTCACCGACGCCTTTTCGCGCGTCGTGCGCTTGGGCGAGGGACTGGTCGAAACCGGTCAGATCAGCAGCCGCGCGATGGACAGGGCCGTGGCGGCCTTGTCGATCTGTGCCGATAAATTGCGCCGTCGCAATGTCACGCTTGCCCGTTCCGTGGCTACCGAAGCCTGTCGGAGGGCGAGCAATGGCGACATGTTTATCGAGCGTGTACGGCGCGAGACTGGCATTGCCCTCGATGTGATCACCGCGGAAGAAGAAGCGCGGCTAGCGGTTCTGGGCTGCCAGATATTGCTTGAGCCGGGCGACGGGCCAGCGCTTATTTTTGATATTGGCGGCGGCTCGACGGAACTCGTGCTGGTCGACACGAGCGGTTCAGCACCAGAAATTATCGATTGGCAGAGCGCCCCGTGGGGCGTTGTTTCGCTGACCGAAAGCGAGAAATTCAACGGCGAAGACCCGGTCGCGCGCCGTGAGGCCTTTGCCGCAATGCGGGCCCGGGTTACCGACAGCTTCGCCAGTTTTGCCGGGCGCCTGCCGCGGGTCGACCAATGCGACTACAGGCTATTGGGCACGAGCGGCACCGTGACGACGCTGGCCAGCCTGCATCTGAAGCTGCCGCAATATGATCGCAAGGTGATCGATGGTCTGATCGTTCCGACGGAATCGATGCGCGAAATCAGTCATATGCTGGCCCATGCTTCGCCGGATGAGCGGGCGGATATCCCGTGTATCGGCCGCGAGCGCGCTGATCTGGTAGTCGGCGGCTGTGCCATTCTCGAATCCATTCTCGATATCTGGCCGGCGACCCGCGTCGGAGTAGCGGATCGCGGCATTCGCGAAGGCATATTGCGCTCGCTGATGTCGGCCAATGAGCGGAGTGCCGTCCGATGAGCCGGGGCAGATCAGGAACCAGGCAGAAGGTCAAAACGGCCAAAGGCCGAAAGATTGGTTCAACCCGCTGGCTCGAACGGCAGCTGAATGACCCCTATGTCAAACAGGCGAGAGCCGAGGGCTATCGCTCGCGTGCGGCGTACAAGCTGCTCGAACTGGACGAAAGATTCAAATTGGTGCGCAGCGCCAAGGCCGTGGTCGATCTTGGCATTGCGCCTGGCGGCTGGGCTCAGGTGATGCGCAAATTTGCGCCAAAGGCCGCGGTTGTCGGCATTGATTTGCTCGATGTTGACCCGATCGAGGGCGTTACCATTTTCAAGATGGATTTCATGGATGACGCCGCACCGGATATGTTGCTGGAAGCGCTCGGCAGCAAGCCGGATCTGGTATTGTCCGATATGGCGGCCAATACCGTCGGTCATCAGCAGACCGACCATTTGCGAACGATGGGACTGGTCGAGGCAGGCGCCTATTTTGCGGTTGAAAATCTGCAGGAGGGCGGCGCTTTTGTTGCCAAGGTTTTGGCTGGCGGCACCGACAACGAACTGCTGACTCTGCTCAAAAAGCATTTTGACGTGGTGAAGCACGCCAAGCCGCCAGCGAGCCGCAAGGGCTCGTCCGAATGGTATGTGATTGCCCAGGGTTTCAAGGGCAGGGCTGACCCCGCCTAGTTGGCAGCCCGCGCTTTTGCGATCATTTCCTTCAGACCGTCATAGCCAACGGCCCCAACTTCCGACTGATTGCCGATGACCCATGCCGGCGTTCCGGTGAAACGCAATTGCTGGGCGATCGCGATATTATTCTGGATTTCGTTTTTGGCTTCGGACGAGGCGATAAAGGCGCGCGCCGCGGCCATGTCGAGACCGACTTCCTTCGCGGCTGCCTCTATCGTTGATGGTGTCGGGCGACCGGTGGCGAACATGGTCTTGTGGAAGGCATAATATTTGCCCTGCTTGGCAGCGGCCAGCGCCATCAGAGCGGCGTCATTGCTGGCCTCGCTGAGGATCGGCAGTTCGCGGAACACGACTTTGACATTCTTGTCTTCGGCAATCAGCTTGGCGATGTCCCGCTCGGTCTGCTTGCAATAGGGGCAGTTGAAATCGGAATATTCGACGACGACCACATCGCCATTGGGATTGCCCGCAAAAGCGGTTCCGGCGAAAGGCTTTTCGATCTGCTGGCGGACGGTATCGATAGCGCTGGCCTTCTGGCGGTTCTGCAAAAGCTCCACCGCTTCCGGAATGATCTCGGGGTTTTTCAGGATATAGTCGCGCACGATCGCCTCAATGGCTTTCTGTTCCTGCGCGTCAATGCCCGCCGCCATCGCCGCTTCGCTGGCGGCTTCGGTCGAGGACGTGCTTCCCGATTGCCAGAACCAAACGCTCAATGCTGCCGCTATGGCCAGTCCGCCACCCGCCATAATCATCCACTTTCTGTTTTTATTGTCATCCACAATCGGCTTCTTTCGTTGCTGGAGGGCATTGGCCATGGCGGCTCGGCTTGTCCAGCCAAAACAGAGCGTCGGACAGCATCACGGCTTAGCGGCGACGGCGGTTGTTTTTTTCAAATTCGGCCTTGGCGATGAACGAAATGTCCTGCGCCCGAATCCAGTCCGGCGTATTTTCCGGAATGCCGGCCATGGCGATCTGGGCGCTGCGGATGGCACCGGCATAATTTTGCCCGAGCAACGAACTTTCCGCTGTGGCGAGCTGGGCACGCGGGATATCGCCCTGCTGCGAATAGACGACGCCGAGCTGGTACCAGGCGAAGGGATTGCGGTTATCCTTGTTGACCGCCGCTTTCAAAACCGTGGTTGCCTCATCCAGATATTGCGGGTCTTCGGTGGCGATCAGGGCGTGGCCGAACAGGCTCGCGATCAGCGGCTGGTTATTGGTCAATTGCACGGACTTGCGCAGCGCTTTCAGCGCTTCATCCGGTTTGCCCGATTCCAGTAAAATCTGGCCTTCCAGTTCCAGGAAATAGGGGTCGTTCGGCGCGGACTTGAGCAGATTTTCGACCTCATACAGCGCGCGGTCCGGGTAGGCGCTCTTGTGCCAGGCATAGGCGCGGGCATAGCGGGCAGGGACCGACTGGTCGCTTTCCGGATATTCCCGCAAGGTTACGGCGGGCTCGGCGGTAAAGCCCAGCAGCTTGGCCTTGACCCGCTGGAACCGGGCTTCAATGTCCGGATCGGAGGGCTTGTCCCATGCGGGATCCTTTTGATAGACATCGCGGAGCAGGCTCACCCGTTCACCGGACAGGGGATGGGTTCGACCGTAGCTGTCTTCCTGCGGAATGCCGAGGCGGAATTCATAATTTTGCAGTTTCTTGAAAAAGTCGATCGAGCCTCTGCCCGATATGCCGGCTGCTGCGAGATAGCGCGCGCCAGCGGAATCGGCTGACCGTTCCTGCACCCGGCTGAAGGCGAGAAACTTGCCCATTGCGGCTTGCTGACCAGCAGCCAATATGCCCATCCCGGCATCGCCGGCACCAGCGGCAATGGCTGCGGCTCCCAGGATGAGGCTGAGAATGGTGATACCGGTCACGGTTTGCATGCCTTCGTCAAACCGGATGATGTGACCGCCGGTAATATGGCCCAGTTCGTGCGCCATGACGCCCTGAACTTCATTGGCCGTGTCTGCGGTTTCAATAAGACCTGAATAGAAATAAATGCGCTGTCCGCCAGCGACAAAGGCGTTGATCTGACGATCGTTGATCAGGACAACCTCGACCTCTTTGGCATCCAGCTCCGATACGGCTACCAGCGGCGCAACCATGTCGGCAAACAGCGCTTCCGTTTCTGCATCGCGCAATATGGACTGGGCGGCAACCGGCTGCACGACGATCGATACCATTGCGAGAAAGGCGACCATGAAACGGATTGGTCGGCCTGGCAAACGCAAGTCAGTGCGGGAAAATGAAACAGCAAGAAAATTGCGCATGTGAGTCCTTCGCATGGAAGTCCGGTTCTAGTCTCCCCCTGTCACGACCTGTCTGAACCGCGGATGAAATCAAGGCCGTTCCCGCCCAAAATTTGGGGCAGGAACGGCCTCTAATTCCTTATCCGAACGTGCGTTGCCACCAGCCCTGGCGCGGTGATCCGTCGCTGGACTCCTTGGCGTCGCTGTCGGACGTTTTCGCTACAGCTTCATCTTTCGGCTTGGCCGTGGGTCTCGCTTTGCGCGGTTTGGCAGGCGCTTTTTCCTTGGCTTCCTTTGCTGTCGCCGGGGCCGCTTTGCCAGAGGTCTCCGTATTATCCGCCTTTTTGGCGCGTGCTCTTGGAGCCCGTTTTACCGGCGGCTTTTTCTCGCCGGTTGCGTCAGCGGTTTCGTCCGCGGCCTGAGGGTCCGAGGTAGCCGAAGTCGCCTTGGCTTTGCGCGGAGCGCGCCTCCGTTTCGGCTTCTCTTCAGCCGCATCGGTTGGCGTTTCCTTGCTTTCCACTGGCTGTTCAGCCGGCGCGTCGCTCTTGGCAGAACGGCGTCTGCCGCGCGGCTTGGCCTCGGTCTGCGGTTGGTCATCAGCGCTATTCTCGGCTGTGGTAGCCGGTGCTGAGTCGGCCTTCGGAGCGCTGTTACGACGTGAGCGAGGTTTCGGCTTCTCTGCCTGCTCGCTGGTGTCCGTATCATTCGACTGCGCTGCGGCTTCACGGTTATTCTCGCCGCTATTGCCCGAGTTATTCTCGCCATCGTTTTCGGAACCAGCGGACTCGGAACGATCACCACCGCGGTTGCGTCTGCCCCGCCGACGCCGTTTGCGCTTGGGCCGTTCTTCGCCGTCGTTACGGTCTGTACGTTCTGCCCGTTCCGGACGGTCTCCGCGTGTTTGCCGTTCTTCCGCTTCGACGACTTCTGCTTCTTCTTCGATATGATCGTCATCATCGTCATCATCATCGATGATGGGTTCGAACTTGGGCATATTCTTCGGCGGGCTGCCGGACGTCTGGATTTCCATCCGGGCGCCTTCGGTTTCACCGTCGGGTACGATCTCGATCGAGACACCGTAGCGCTGCTCGATATCCTCGATTTCCTGACGCTTGCTGTTCAGCACATAGATGCAGGCTTCCTGGCTGGTGCGCAGACTGATCTGGCTGGCTTTGCCCTTGGCGGCTTCTTCTTCCAGCAGACGGAGCGCCGACAGGGCAGAGGACGATGCCGTCCGCACCAGGCCGGTGCCTTCGCAATGCGGGCAGACCTTGGTAGAGGCTTCCAGCACGCCTGTGCGCAGGCGCTGGCGGCTCATTTCCATCAGGCCGAAGCTGGATATCCGTCCAACCTGGATGCGGGCGCGATCATTTTTCAACGCGTCGCGCATCGCCCGTTCGACCTTGCGGACGTTGCCGCTGCGATCCATGTCGATGAAATCGATCACGACCAGACCGGCCATGTCGCGCAGTCGCAACTGGCGGGCGATTTCAGCGGCGGCTTCCATATTGGTCTTGACCGCCGTTGCCTCGATCCCGTGTTCGCGGGTTGAGCGACCGGAGTTGATGTCGATCGACACCAAAGCTTCGGTCGGATTGATGACCAGATAGCCGCCGGATTTCAGCTGGACTTCCGGCGAATACATCGCCGACAGCTGATCCTCGACGCCATAGCGCTGGAACAGCGATACCGGGTCCGCGTAACTCTTCACCCGCTTGCTGTGGCTCGGCATCAGCAGCTTCATGAAATTCTTCGCGGCGGTATAGCCGTTGGCGCCTTCGACCAGCACTTCCTCGATCTCGCGATTATAAATGTCGCGGATCGCGCGTTTGACGAGATCGCTGTCGCTGTGAATCAGGCTCGGTGCCGTCGCGCTCAGGGTTTTCTCGCGGATTTCATCCCACAGACGGGCGAGATAATCAAAGTCGCGCTTGATTTCCGGTTTGGTCCGGGACAGGCCGGCGGTACGGACGATACAGCCCATGCTGGTCGGCAATTTCAGGTCGGCGATAATCGACTTCAGGCGCTTGCGATCGCCGACGTTGTTGATCTTCCGGCTGATTCCGCCACCGTGAGACGTATTTGGCATCAGGACGCAATAGCGGCCAGCCAGACTGAGATAGGTGGTGAGCGCCGCGCCCTTGTTGCCGCGTTCTTCCTTGACGACCTGGACGAGAACAACCTGCCGCCGCTGGATTACGTCCTGAATCTTGTAGCGTTTGCGCAGGGCCATGCGTTTTTGACGTGCCTGATCGCTGGCTTTCGGCATGCTGCCCTTGCCACGACCCTTGTTCCGTCCACCACGTCCGCGACGGCCATCGTTCTTGCCTTTACCATCGTCATTGTCGTCAGAGGATTCGTCTTCGGAATCGTCGTCATCATCATCTTCGTCGGAACCATTTTCCTCGGGAATTTCGCCTTCGGTGACGTCGATTGTATCGACGCTGTCATCCTTGTCGACTTCTACCAGTGCGGTATCGAGTTCTTCCGTGGCTTCGCTGCGCACCATATCCGCCGGCGAATCATCGTCTTCTTCCTCCTGAGCGCGCAGAGCGGCTTCTTCCGCAGCGTGCTCGGCCTCTTCAGCCAGCAGCTTTTCGCGATCTTCCCTCGGGATCTGGTAATAGTCGGGGTGGATTTCGGAAAAGGCCAGAAATCCGTGGCGGTTGCCGCCATAGTCAACAAAAGCGGCCTGCAGCGACGGTTCGACGCGGGTAACTTTCGCTAGATAGATATTGCCTTTGAGCTGTTTATGCTCGGAAGATTCAAAATCGAATTCCTCAATCTTGTTCCCTTTTACGACCGCCACCCGGGTTTCTTCCTGGTGGCGCGCGTCGATTAGCATGCGCGTCGTCATTCAATAGTCTCCTGACATGGAGCGCCGGATCAGAGCCCGGCGGGGCCATGCGATATAATGGGGATGACGCTTCTGTGCGCGCGTTCCTTTGATAAGGGGCGGGCGGCGTCATCCGGTTGATTTCAAATATTTCAGATAAAAATGTGTCTGCAACAACCGCATGGCTCTGGCCGTTAGCCAAAGTCTTTCCGCCCAAGGAAGCGCCTCCGCTAGGGAGAGCTTCTAAGCCGGAGATGTCATGCCTCATGTTGCGTCAACCTGGTAGATGCCGAATGATTTTCGGCATTTAGACGAACCGGTTCGGGACTTGCCCCGAAAGATTCAATCAGGCTGCTAGCACCGCTTGGGCTAATCGGCAACACAAACTGTGATCGGCCGGAAACCTGGCGCCAGATCAGGCGCGCCGCAGATTCATGCCTAATCGACCGTTAACCGCGTCATTTTACTGCGTTTTACGAATGCATCCTTAATCACACATTCACTCAGTTCGATAGTGTGATTTATTTAGGAAGCCGCGATCTATGAAAATTGACTGGACCCAAAAGGGCCGCAGGATGCATAAGCAGATTATGGCATTCGCAACAATATTGGCATCCGGACTGTTAACGATCAATCCAGCCGTAGCGGGGTCGATCAGTCGGATCGAAGCCGACGGTTCGGAAATCACCATCTCTTTTGATGATCTGGTAGAAGGGGCATCGGCCTTTTCACTGGTTGGACCGAACCGGATCGCTATTGATGTGCGCGGCGGCAAGGCCGGACAGGGCGGCTATGCTAATGGTATCGTCAAGGCGGTCCGTCAGGGCCAATATGATATCAACACCGCGCGCATCGTCTTCGATCTGGATCGACCGGCGGTGATTACCAATGGCAGTTTTTCTAATGATGGAAAACGCCTCAGCTTGAGTATGCGGTCGGTTGGCCAAAGCCAGATAAGCTCCGGTCGGCAATCCTTCCTGCCGCCGGTACAGTTCCGTGCGGAACCGCCTCGCAAAAGCTATAGCGTCAAGGTTCCTCTGGGCAAGCCTCAGGATTCTGTTCGCTTGCCGAAAATATACGGGCCGAATGATTCGAGCAGACCGCTCGTGGTCATTGATGCTGGCCACGGCGGGCATGATCCCGGCACAGTTTCGCCGCATGGCGGGAAATACGAGAAAAATGTTGTGCTGGCCATCGCGATTGCGGTCCGCGATCGATTGATTGCTGGCGGTCAGGTGCGCGTTGCATTGACTCGTGACACCGACTCCTTTCTGGTCCTCGAAGAGCGGTACGGCATCGCGCGACGGCTCGGTGCAGACCTGTTTATATCCATTCATGCCGATGCTGCAGGAAATGAGGAGGCGTCCGGCGCCACTGTCTATACGCTGTCAGAAGTGGCCTCTGATCGAGAGGCCGCCAAATTGGCTGCCCGGGAAAACAAGGCCAATATTATCAATGGCATCAATCTGGGTGGAGCGACGCACGATGTTTCGTCGATCCTCATCGATCTGACGCAGCGGGAAACCATGAATGTCTCGGCGGATTTTGCCAAATTGCTGCACCGCGAAACCAGCCGGCAAATGACGTTTCGGAAAATCCCGCATCGTTATGCCTCCTTTGTTGTGCTGAAAGCACCCGATACACCGTCGGTATTGTTTGAAACCGGCTATCTGACCAACAAGGATGATGTCGCCTTTCTCAATTCCCGCCAGGGACGGACCAAGGTTGCCGCAGGTGTTGCGAGCGCGATTGAGTCGCATTTTGCCCGGAAACTGGCGCTGCGCTAGGATATTCAGGCCGGCTATAATAATCCGGTCGTCCCGCGTTGATGCGGCGCTCGTTTTTCATCGATAATCGCTGGAAAATGGATGCGAGGCGGTTTAGATAGCCCAGCCTATGGTAAATGATGCGTCTGATACGGCAGGGGAAAGCCTTGCCTACAAGCTGGAGCGAAGCACAGGCAGCTTTTTCGAGCGGATAGAAAAATTCTGGCAGAAGAAATGGTTTCGCCTGCTGGTGGCGTTTCTTGGCCTTTGTATCCTTGGCTGGTTGCTGATCTGGCTGATCTTTGCCCGGGATTTGCCCGACGCGAAGGCGTTGCAAACTTACGAGCCACCTTTGCCGACCGTGGTACGCGCCTATGATGGTGAGCCGGTTCACAGCTATGCGCGGGAACGGCGTGTGCAGCTCGAATTTTCCGAATATCCCGCCTTGTTGGTTCGCGCCTATCTGGCCGCCGAAGATCGCACCTTTTTCGAGCATGGCGGACTGGACTATCCCGGCATCGCAACCGCGATTCTGACCAATATCTCCAATAGCGGCCGACCGGTCGGCGCTTCCACGATCACCCAGCAGGTCGCGAAAAACCTGTTGCTGAGCAGCGAGGTCTCCTACCGCCGGAAGGTGCGCGAAGCTATTCTGGCCTACCGGATAGAGGATGTGCTGACCAAGGAGGAAATCCTCGAGCTTTATCTCAACCAGATATTTCTCGGTCGCAATGCTTATGGTGTTCAAGCGGCTGCCCAGGCGTATTTTGGCAAGGATGTCGATGCGCTGGCCCTGCATGAAATTGCCTATCTGGCGATTCTGCCCAAAGGACCGTCGAATTATCGCCCCGAAGTACATGAGCAGCGCGCGATCACGCGCCGCAACTGGGTGTTGGGAGAGATGCGCGACAATGGCTGGATCACGCCGGCGCAATATCAGGCTGCCAGCGCGCAGCCGCTGGGCGCGATTTCTCGTGCAGGGCCCCGGTTCGAACGGGTCGGCGGCTATTTTATCGAGGAAGTCCGGCGGCAGCTGATCGAGCAATTTGGCGAAAACGAGAAGGCAGGCCCTTACAGCGTCTATTCCGGAGGCCTTTGGGTGCGCACCTCGCTCAATCCGGAGTTGCAGGAATATACCAAAGACGCGCTGCGCAGCGGCTTGCTCCGCTATAGCAGCGGCAAGGGCTGGAGCGGCCCGATCAACAAGATCGAGATGGACGAGCAGTGGGCGCAGCGGCTTTCCTCAACCTTCATCGGCACCGATTTTGAAAATTGGCAGATTGCCGTCGCGATCCGGCCCACTGGTGGCGGGGCGGAGATTGGTTTTTCTGACGGTACCACAGGGCAGATAAATTCCGTTCCGAGCGCATTGAAAGCCGGCGATATTATTGCCGTCAGTCCGCTGGGAGGGAGCCGCTACCGGCTCGAGAATGTACCCGAAGTCTCTGGCGGCATGGTCGTGCAAAATCCCCGCAATGGCCGGATATGGGCGATGCAGGGCGGCTTTGACGATCGGATGAGCTCGTTCAATCGGGCAACTCAGGCCGAGCGTCAGCCGGGTTCGACGATCAAGCCGTTTGTCTACGCCACCGCGCTGGAACATGGCATGACCCCGGCGTCACTGATCGAGGATGCCCCGTTCTGCGTCTATCAATCCGCCTCTCTGGGACGAAAATGTTTCCGGAATTTCGGCAATTCGCGCGGTGCCGGCCAGCAGACGCTGCGCTGGGGTGTCGAACAATCGCGCAATCTGATGACGGTGCGCGCGGCCAATGATGCCGGGATGGAAAATGTCGTCAAGACCATCAAGACCATGGGGATTGGGGATTATAAGCCCTATCTCGCTTTTGCTCTGGGCGCAGGTGACACCACGGTGATGAAGCTCACCAACGCCTATTCCATGCTCGCCAATCATGGGCGTGAATTGCAGCCGACGGTCATAGACTTTGTCCAGGACCGGCAGGGCAAGGTAATCTTCAGGGCCGACAAGCGGACCTGTGAAGATTGCAATCTGCGCGACTGGGACGGAGAGCCAATGCCGCGTCCGCGCCCTGCGGGCAAACAGCTGATGGATCCGATGACCGCTTATCAGATGATCGATATCCTGCAGGGTGTGATCACCCGCGGCACGGCGCAGAACCTGAGAAGCCTCGAACGGCCGCTGTTCGGCAAGACTGGCACGAGCAGCGGCCCGACCAATGTCTGGTTCGTTGGTGGTTCGCCGGATATGGTGGCAGGCGTTTATCTCGGATATGACCAGCCGCGCAACATGGGCGGCTATGCCCAGGGCGGCACGCTGGCTGCCCCGATCTTCCGGCGGTTCGCCGAAAAAGCGATGGCCGGCATGCCGAAAACACCATTTGTTGCGCCGAAGGGCGTGCGGATGGTTCGCGTTGATCGCAGGACCGGCAAGCGCGTCTATGGAGGCTGGCCGACCGACGAACCCAAATCCGCCGTTATCTGGGATGTATTCAAGCCGGAAACCGAACCCCGCCGGTCGATCCGCAAGGACGAGCTGCTGGCGCGACTGGAAGCCCGCAAGGCGCAGCTGCTCGCCGAACGGGCAGCGGCGCAGGCCCGTGCGCTGGAAGCCAATCGCAATCGCGGTCCGGCCCAAAATGATGACGAATTTCTTCAGGCCGAAGGCGGGATCTATTAGCGGCTGCTGGATATGGCGTCGGTGCTGAAAGCATCGGATATCTTGTCCGCGCCGGGCATCCACACCGTTGGGATCGAGAGCGCGTCGGCGCTCGCCGACATCACCGCGGATGCGTTTCGCGATGATCCGTTCAATCGCTGGCTGTTCGGTGACTTTGAGCCGATGCGCCGGACCTTTGCCAATCTTGCGCGCCATATCTACGCGCCGAACGGATTTTGTCAGATCCTGAAAGAAGAGGGGGAAGGGCTTGCCGCCACCATGTGGCTGATGCCCGGAGACAATCCTGACGCGCATCTGATTGGTATGCTGAAAACCTATTGGGGCCTGTTTGCCAGCGGCGGCGGCGCTGCTCTGATGCGCGGCAAGGCGGCCGGGGAGGCGATGGCAAAGCATCACCCCGAGGCACCCCACGCCTATTTGTTTACAGTGGGTGTCGCCGGTGCCGGACGGGGCAGGGGCCTCGGCCGCCAGCTGATCGAACCGGTTCTGCAAGCCTGCGACCGCACGGGTACGATGGCCTATCTGGAGAATAGCAATCCGGCCAACCGGCGCTTTTACAACAGTCTCGGGTTTGAGCGCGTCGAACTATTTCACGCGGCAGCGGAAAGCCCGCCGCTCGAAGCGATGCAAAGGCTTCCACGCTAGCCGCCACGGTCGTGTGGTCTCCGCTGCAATAATTGTGAAATATTTATGTAATCCAACGGTCATTGAGCATCGGTAGATGGCATGTTCGGAAGGCCGCGCAGAAAGACGATGCGCGAAACTAACCTTGAACAAGGAAATTTTGATGAAAACCAAGTTTGCATTAATCGCTATGGCCACGCTGGTGCTGGCGGGCTGTGACAATCAGGCTGGCGGCACTGGCGGCGGCGGTAGTCGGGATCAGCTCCGGATTGTCGGATCTTCGACCGTATTCCCTTTCGCCAAGGCCGTATCGGAATATTTCGTCAGCTCCGGCAACTTCAAGGCACCGGTGCTGGAATCGACGGGCACCGGCGCAGGCATGAGCCTGTTCTGTTCGGGAGTTGGCGCCGACACGCCCGATATTGAAAATGCATCGCGCCGGATGAAGGCGTCGGAATTCGAGCTGTGCCAGAAGAATGGCGTCACCGACATCGTCGAAATCAACATCGGTCTGGACGGCATTGCCGTGGCACAGGCGAAGGACGGCCCCGACATGGCGCTGACCCCGAAGCTGCTGTACGAGGCCATCGCCGCCAAACCCTATGGCAAGGAAAATACCACCAAGACCTGGTCGGACGTGGATCCGTCGCTCCCTGCCGTTCCGATCAGCGTCTATGGTCCGCCATCGACCTCGGGCACGCGCGATTCGCTGACCGAACTGATCATGGAAGTCGGCTGCCAGACCGATCCGGCGATCAAGGCGCTCAAGGACAGCAACAAGGAAGAGTTCGAAGCCATTTGTCATGAAATCCGCACCGACACCGGTTATCTGGACGCGGGCGAGAATGACAATCTGATTGTCCAGAAGCTGAAATCCAACCCCAATGCGGTCGGCATATTCGGCTACAGCTTCCTCGAGGAAAATCAGGACACGGTGCGCGGCATTTCCCTGTCCGGCGTTCAGCCAACCTATGATGCGATCGTATCCGGTGAATATCCGGGTGCGCGGGCGATGTATATCTACCTGAAAAAGCATCATGTCGGCGTGATCCCCGGCATCCAGGAATTTGCTACGGAATTCGTGAAGGCCGGCGCCCGTGATGGCTATCTCGCGAAGTCCGGGCTGATTGCAGCACCGGATGCCACTCGGGTGGCGATGGCGGAAGCGGCGAAAAACATGCCTCTGCTCACCAAGGACCAGCTGAAATAGGCGGTCCTGCCATGGGATGACAGGAACGAACCTGTGCATCCGGAAGAAGGGGGCTGTTGGCAACAACGGCCCCTTTTTCTGTTGTGGGAGAGTGGGCGGCAGCCGGGCAAGGCCGCCGCAACACACGCAAATATCCGGCTTTTCTCATAGGCCGGGCGCGACGCTCGCGGCGAAAAATGCAAACCGGTTGCTTTTTATATGACATTTTTGTTACAATGCGGTCAATCGCAACAAGGAACCGTCATGAATCTCAGCATCGCCCATCACACCGTGACCGCCTTTGACGCGGAAATTCACGACCTCCGGGCGATGGTGCTGGAGATGGGCGAGAAGAGCACCAGCGCGATCACCCGCTCGATCGAAGCGCTGGAGCATAGTGATCTGGCGCTGGCCAAATCGGTGGTTGCGGATGACCGCGAGATTGACGCGCTCGAACGCCGGATCGATTCCCTGTCGATCCAGACGATCGCCTTGCGCGCACCGATGGCGGATGATCTGCGCCACCTGATCGCGACCTTCAAGATATCCAGCCTCGCCGAACGGATCGGCGACTATGCCAAGAATATCGCCAAGCGGGTGCCGCTGGTCGCGGAATCCAGCCGCCAGATCGAGCCGGTCGCGCTGCTGCCGTCGATGGCGAAGATCGCGTCCGACCTGGTCAGCGATTCCTTCAAGGCCTATGCCGATGGCGACATCGACCTGGCGGTATCGGTGTGGGCGCGGGACCAGACGCTGGACAATTTCTACACCAGCTTCTTCCGCTCGATCATTACCTATATGATCGAGAACCCCGCGCATATCAGCGAATCCGCGCATCTTCTGTTCATTGCGAAAAATCTCGAGCGGATCGGCGACCATGCCACCAATATCGCCGAGCTCAGCTATTTCGCCGAGACCGGTCGGCAGATGCCGGAGCGGACCAAGGGCGACAATATTGCCGGACCCAGCTGGGCCGACAAACAGGATCTGCTGATTGGATCTGCTGATTGGCTGAACGGCGCTAGCCAGCGCTGACGATCCGGCTCAGAAGCTGATCTGGAACCGTCCGGCAACGACATCGACATTATAATCGCCGCTACCCGCTGCCAATATCGCCGCATTGCTATAGTCGATCTTGGAATAGGATAGCAGGAAGCGGACATAGTCGATTGGCGTCCAGATCAGCGACGCCTGATACGCATCTTGAGTGCCGCCAACAAAGCCGGCATCGACCAGATCGAGCCGATCATAGCGGACATTGATCTGCCATGCGCCCAGTCCGCCATCACCGACCGGATTGGACACCTTGACCTCCTTGAACATGCCTTCCTTGTACCCGCGGCTATCGTCGGTCAGGAAAAAGCCGGCCTCGACCGAACCGCCAAAGAAGGTCGGGTCGGCCAGATTGCCGCTGCGGTTCAGCTTCAGCCAGTGGGTTTCACCAGCGGCGTGGAAACGCCCGGCAATCAAAGCCGCCTCCAGACCGTAGCTGGTCTCTGACTCGGCGTTGCTGATATTGCCGGTATCGATAAAGTGCGTGTCGGTGAAATGCACCGTCGGCCGCTGGCGATAGCGACCCGAAGTGATCGCATCGCCCAGATCCTTATAATGGTAGGACGCGCCGAAATGGGTCTGGACATCGCCGAATTTCGGCATCGCCACCGCGCGCAGATCAAAGCCGATGCTATCATTCTCGTCGCTGCCCAGGTCACCGATATTGTCGGTGAACACACCGGCCTGAAACAACAGGTCCGATACGGCATATTGCGCAGAAATCCCGAGCTGCCGCTGAAAGCCGAAAGCATCGGTAAAGGCGGCGCGCTCGATAAAGCTGGTGTCGTTGCTGCTCGACAATTCTTCCAGGCTCTGGAAATTATTGTGCTGCCCGAGGGTTACCGTCAGCCCGCCATTGTCATAAGTCAGAAACGCATCGGTCAGTTCCACTTCATTGTCGGCGAAATCTGCTTCCAGCTTATAGCCAAAGCCGCCCGGCATCGATCCCGAGACACCCAGCCGGATCCGCCGCGCTTCGTTGGCAAAGCCCAGTCCCGGATCGACAATGCTGTTCGGGGCTTTGACCGTACCGGCATCGACCAATATCCGGCCGCGCGGCTTGAAGCTCCAGCCGCCTTCACCCTTGATCTCGGGCGCGCCTTTCCAGCCGATCTTGGCCGGCTGTTGTTGGTCCAGCTTGGCTTCGGTCGCGGCGATTTTTGCATCCGTGGCAGCGATCGCGCTGGTCGAGAGCTGCTGGTTCTGTTGCACATCGCCAAGCTGCGCCTTGAGATCAGCCACTTCGCGCTCGAGCTGGTTGAGCTTGCTGAGCAAGGCCGCTGCCTGTTCCTCGGAAATCGGCGCCGCCATCGCCGCTGCCGGATAAAGCGCAATTGCCGCGGTTCCGGCCAGCAGGCCAATCGTCTTGAGCATCTGGGATTTCATGAGGTCAGCCTGTCCGTTGCAATTGCGCTTTCAATTGATGAGCGCATTATGACGGATGCGTTGCCATTTGATGGCACTTTTATTTCATGTATGTGACAGAAAACTGATGGGGTTGGGACGCGGGAAGGGATGGGGCAGGGCGTGGGCACGGGGCGAATATGAAGGAGGGCCTTAACCGGCAGCAGGCAAGCGTCGCTTGCCCTTGGTGCGGCCGGTAAGATGGTAGTGAAGGCAGCGGTCGCAGAGATAGGGACGGAGGTCGATGGTCGCGATCTGTGCCGCCGCGATTGCCTCGGCCCCGCTGGGGAAGCGCTGTTTCTTGCGGCAGATGGCGAGGCGGGTGCGCATGGGGTGGAATTAGCGGCTTGCGGGGAGGGGGGCAAGGCGGCATGTAGGGCACTAAATAACCGGGGCCAGTAAACGCATGAATATAAGCGACTATCTCGATCAGGTGCGCAGTAAATATTCCAGTGGGCAGGCGACAGGGCATAGCTATCGCGCCGCCTCGGAAGGGTTTTTACAGTCGATTGATCCCGATTTCGAGATTATCAACGACCCCAAAAGATCCGAAGGTGGGATCCCTGATTTCCTGTTCCAGCGCGACGGCCTGGCCTTTGGCTGGTGCGAAGCGAAAGACATCGACAAGCTTGTGATCAAGCTGAAAGGCTATTCGGTCGAACAGCGCAAAAAGTTATGTACAACGGAGAGAAAATTGTGACGCTGCTTGGCGACCTTGAAAGAGCAAAGAGCGAGGAAGACGTTAAGGATGCCTATATCAAGGCGCTCGGCCTCGCATCCTATTTCAAGGGGCTGGTTGATATCCAGACCAAGGAGGTGTGGTTCGAGGCCAAGGAAGCATCGACCCCGCCGATTCTGATGTTCGCGCAATTGCTAGTGTATGTCCGCGCCGCGCGCAAACGGGGTGAACCCATTCCTGGCTTTCTGTCCGTGATCGACCGGGAGAAGGCGGCGTTGATCCTGACCGAACATGCGCTGCCGATCCTCGAAGACAAGACAATCGCATGGCCCAAGTCCGGCTCTAAAGCTGACATGGCCTTGGCCGCGCGGATCGCGCCCACCATCGAAGCGCATTATGTGGTCTACGATATTGCCAGTCACGAGCGAGAATTTATTGCCGCCGTCAATTCGGCCATTGCTGAAGGGCGGATCATCCGGACCCCGATCACGCCAGACAATTTGCGGCAGGTGTTCGACAAATGGGTGGCGATGGTCGGCGTCGAAATGGGGGTAACCAACGAAGCCGACTACGCCGTGCTGTTCTTTGCCGATATCATGCACGATGGTGAGAACGCGAAGATGAGTAACCTTTCCGTGCGCCTGCTCTACGATGGCGGAAAGCCGGTATTCTATTTCAAGGATAGAAACGAAGCCTACGAGTTAGCAAACGATCGCGGTTATTACAATTTTTGGAAAATCTACCATCGCCCGCCACAACAGAAACACCGCCACTATCTACTCCAACGGCGCGATAGCTTGCTGCCGATCGATGACCAAAAGTTCAAAGGCGCCTATTACACCCCGCTGCACATCGTTGATAAAGCCTATGATCAATTGTCCGCGACGTTGGGGGAGAACTGGCAGAAGAAATACATTGTGTGGGATATGTGCGCTGGTGTGGGCAATTTGGAGGCTAAACACAGCAATCTGCGCAACGTCTATATGTCCACGCTGGATCAGGAAGATGTCACTATCATGCGCTCCAACCCGGCTTTCGCCGGGGCGGAGATATTCCAGTATGATTATCTCAACGACGATGTGACCGATTTTGGGGAGATCGACTACAGCCTTACGAGTAAGGTGCCCGCAGCCCTGCAGCGGGCGATTGCCGACGCGCGCGCTGGGAAGAAAGGTGCCAAACCAATCCTGGTGCTGATTAATCCGCCTTATGCGGAGGTCACAAGTGGAGGGAATACCGCAGCGGACGTAACAGGAAATAGTAAGGCGGGCGTGACTAAGACGCTATTTGCAAAAGCGGGCATGTCCCAATATGGAAAGGCATCCAACGAACTCTTCATGCAGTTTGTAGCCCGCATTCATCAAGAGATTCCTTCCGCTGTGCTGGCTATGTTTAGCAAATTGAAATACATAAGCACGCCAACACTAAATGTGTTCAGAAACAATTGGAATGCCAAATATCTCGGCGGATTTGTATTCCATAGCCGCTTGTTTGAAGGCCTAAAAGGTAATTACCCTATTGGTTTTCTTATTTGGAATACGGGTAAGGAATGTCCCATCAAAAATGTTCCCGTTGATGTGCTAGACCGCGATGGAAATATCATTGGAGAAAAAACGTTCTTCAACTATGACGATCAGCAATTGCTGACGGATTGGGTAGCAAGACCGCGTTCTAATAAAGAGACTGTGGTTCCGCTTCGGAATGCTATAGTCCCAGCAAACGCAACAAAGGATTTAAGAGGAAAATATTGGTCGAACAATGCTGTTGCTTGGTTGAATTGCGGGGGTAATGATTTCCAGCACGCAAATCGAGACACCTTTGTTTTTTCCTCGGGTTATAGCAGTGGAAGAGGCTTTTTTGTTACATCCGCCAACCTCTGGCAGGCTGCCATCGTCTTTTCCGTTCGCCGTCTCATCAAGCCGACCTGGCTTAACGATCGCGACCAGTTCTTGCAGCCATCGCAGCCACTTCCCGACGAATTCAAGATCGATTGCCTGATCTGGATGCTTTTCAACAGCAGCAACCTCACCGCGGGGGCCGATGGCCTTGAATGGAACGACCGCGAATGGTCACTGGTCAACCACTTCATTCCGTTCACCGAGGTCGAAGTCGGAGCGAAGGCGCGTTTCGAAAGCGACTTCATGGTGCGCCACATGGCCGGCATGACGTTCTCCCCGGAGGCCCAAGCGGTGCTGGACGAAGGGCGCAATCTATGGCAGCGCTTCCACTCCACAAGCTTTCCCCGCAAGATCAGGGACGAACTAAAACTCAATCGAGCTGATGCAGGATGGTTTCAGGTGCGCAGGGCACTCGAAGCCTATGGTGATAGCGAGTTGACCGATTTCGGCCCGTTCAAGTTCGCCTACACCGCGCTTAGCGATAAGCTGCGCCCAATGGTATTCGAACTCGGGTTTTTGCCGGAATAGGGCGCTTCAACGTCGAGCCCAAACTCATCGCCGCCAATTGTAATCGTGACGAAGGCGACGATATGGTGGCGAGCGGTTTTCCGAAATTCGAACAATCCTCCCCGGGACGGGGAGGTGGCGGCCGCGAAGCGGCTGACGGAGGGGGCTCTGCTCTGGGTGCTGCGCCCGAGGGAAGCCCCCTCCACCATCCTGCGGATGGTCCCCCTCCCCGTGCCGGGGAGGATTGGGGCCGCGTTCATATCAATCCGGATCAATATTTTGATGCCGTGCCAAAGCTGACGTGGGACTTCTATATCGGCGGCTATCAACCGGCGCAGAAGTGGCTCAAGGATCGCAGGGGTCGAGTGCTGAGCTATGACGATCTCGGCCATTATCAGAAGATCATCAAAATCCTTTCGGAGACCGACCGGATCATGAACGAAATCAAGCTGCCGCTCGACTGACCTTCCTCCCTGCCGCGCAGCGGTGGGGAGGGGGACCGTCCGCGGAATGATATGGTGGCGAGCGGTTATCCCAAGTTCGAACAATCCTCCCCGGGACGGGGAGGTGGCAGTCGCGAAGCGGCTGACGGAGGGGGTTCTCCACCAGACGCCGCGCTTGAGGCAAGCCCCCTCCACCATCCTGCGGATGGTCCCCCTCCCCGTCCCGGGGAGGATTTGCAATCACCAAAACCCCTTTCCTACACCACCCTCCCCATGCCATATCCCATGATGGCTCTTTGAAAATTGAATCCTGCGCCAATATTTCTGCAGAAGCGGAAACGGCACGCTCCGGGCTATCCTCTGCTTGCCCTTTTCCCACTTGTTCAGCCCGCCTGCTCCGAAACTGAACGAATCGGCCGTTTGCGGGCCGGAAACGCCGTGAAAATCACGTTGGAAAGCCCCAAAGGCTTTTCAATTCATAACAGTGTAAAGTATGTCAAGAATAGCTCGGGGCCAGGCGATCAGGCGGCGCAGTGGGCGGCGGTGCCGGGGCGGACGTTTCCTGCTGACAACCCGCTATGCCCCTGCTAACGGCTGGCCATGACCGAACGCTCCTATTCTCAATCCCATATCCGCAATTTCGCCATTATCGCCCATATCGACCATGGCAAATCGACTCTCGCCGACCGGCTGATCCAGCAGACCGGCGGGCTGACCGAGCGCGAGATGAGCGAGCAGGTGCTCGACAATATGGATATCGAGAAAGAGCGCGGCATCACCATCAAGGCGCAGACCGTGCGGCTGCACTACAAGGCGAAGAATGGCGAGGATTATGAGCTCAGCCTGATGGACACGCCGGGCCATGTCGACTTTGCCTATGAAGTGTCGCGGAGCCTCGCGGCGTGCGAGGGCGCGCTGCTGGTCGTCGATGCGGCGCAGGGGGTCGAGGCGCAGACTCTGGCCAATGTCTACCAGTCGATCGAGCATGACCACGAGATCATCCCGGTCCTGAACAAGATCGATCTGCCCGCCGCCGAGCCGGAGCGGGTGCGCAAGGAGATCGAGGAGATCATCGGGCTCGACGCCTCGGAGGCGGTGCTGGCCAGCGCCAAGTCGGGGATCGGCATCGAGGATATTCTCGAGCAGATCGTCACCAAGATTCCGCCACCGGGCGGCGACCGCAACAAGCCGCTGAAGGCGATGCTGGTCGATAGCTGGTATGATCCCTATCTCGGCGTGGTCATTCTCGTGCGGGTGATCGACGGGGTGCTGACCAAGGGCCTGAAGATCAAGTTCATGGCCCAGGGCACCGAGCATCTGGTCGACCGGGTCGGCTGCATGCGGCCGAAGATCGAGCAGTTGCCGGAACTGGCGGCCGGCGAGATCGGCTTTATCACGGCGCAGATCAAGGAAGTCAGCCAGACCGCGGTCGGCGACACCATCACCACGGTCAAGAACCCGGCGCCCGAAGCCTTGCCGGGCTTCAAGGAAGTGCAGTCGGTGGTGTTCTGCGGCCTGTTCCCGGTCGACGCGGCGGACTTCGAGAAATTGCGCGAAAGCATCGGCAAGCTGCGGCTCAACGACGCGAGCTTCACCTTCGAGATGGAGACCAGCGCGGCATTGGGGCAGGGCTTCCGCTGCGGTTTTCTCGGGCTGCTGCATCTGGAGATCGTCCAGGAGCGGCTGACCCGCGAATATGATCTCGACCTGATCACCACGGCGCCGTCGGTGGTCTATAGGATCGTGATGAACGACGGCAGCGAGATGTTCCTGCACAATCCGGCCGACATGCCCGACGTGGTCAAGATCCGCGAGATCGAGGAGCCGTGGATCGAGGCGACCATCTATTGCCCGGACGAATATCTCGGCGGCATCCTCAAGCTCTGCCAGGACCGGCGCGGGGTGCAGAAGAACCTGACCTATGTCAGCGACCGGGCGCAGGTGGTCTACGAGCTGCCGCTCAACGAGGTGGTGTTCGACTTTTACGACCGGTTGAAGAGCATCTCACGCGGCTATGCCAGCTTCGACTATCACCAGATCGGGCTGCGCACCGGCCAGCTGGTCAAAATGAACATCATGGTCAACGGCGATCCGGTCGACGCGCTGAGCATGATCGTCCACCGCGACGCCGCCGAGGCCCGCGGCCGGCATATGTGCGAGCGGCTCAAGGACCTGATCCCGCGCCATCTGTTCAAGATCCCGATCCAGGCCGCGATTGGCGGCAAGGTGATTGCCCGCGAGACGATCTCGGCGATGCGCAAGGACGTGACGGCGAAATGCTACGGCGGCGATATCAGCCGCAAGAAGAAGCTGCTCGACAAGCAGAAGAAGGGCAAGGCCAAGATGCGCGAATATGGCAATGTCAGCATCCCGCAGGAGGCGTTTATCGCCGCGCTGAAGATGGGCGACGAAGGGTAGGCCTTGGCAGTCAGGCGCTGCAACAGGGCAGCGCCGCAATCGGTCAGTCATCTGCCGCAGTTGAAAAAGACCGTAAATTCGCTTATAGTAAAGATGAGGAAAACCAATACGGGTCCAGATTGACTTGCGGGAGTCATCTATGTTCGGTTTATTCGAGCCCGCGCATCGTCGCGTCAAGGACGAGCGGGAAGTGGGTCATTATTTCAACAAATATGGCGAGGACGCGCTTGCCGTCCTGCAGCAACGTGCGAGCGACAAAGAGCTGTCAGCGCGCGATCGGCGGCATTGGCGACGGTTGGCCCGAAAAGCACGCCGTCAAGAAAGCGAATGGCTGGATTCCCTGAAATCCAGCTGACATTATTCGCTGGTCCGCCGATAGGGACAGGGGACGATTTTTTCGGGCGATATTGCCGGTCCCTTGACCCGAAACCTTGCAAAATAGCCGCCCAGTTCCGGGCGCTCCATGAAGCCGACCAGCTCATAGCCGACCGCCTCAAATTCACAGAATAGCTGCTTCGGCGGAATCCCGTGCTGCGACACATCGCGATTGACATCGACCACGATCACCTCACCGGCGCCGTTTGGCCCGCTCTTGTCGAGCAGCGCCGGCCGCAGGCGCGAGAGAAAGGCATAGGGCTCGCGTACCTCGTGATACATGTGGACCAGAAAAATCCGGTCAAAGCTGTTCTCGGGCAGGCGCGGGTCATCCGGTGCCCCCAGCTTGATCGAGACATTGTCGAGGCTCTCCCGGTTGACCCGCTCGGCCAGCCGGTTGATCGCGGCCTCGTCGATATCCTGCGCCAGCACCCGCCCCGCAGCGCCGACCTTCTCCGCCAGTCGCACGGTATAATAGCCTTCGCCGGCACCGATGTCGGCGACCGTCATCCCCGGCTCCAGTCCCGCCGCCTTCATGATCTCCTCGGCCTCGCCGCGCTTGTCGCGGGCGGTCTCGGTCGACCATTGGTTGCCGGCCAGCTCCGACACCGGCCGCGATGCCGGCGGATAGGCGCGCGCGGTCTCGGGGCGATCGGTATCGGCATCGTCGATCCGCTTGCACGCTCCGAGCGGGGCGGTCAGCAGCAACAGAGCGAATAGCCCTACGAGCAGGCGGGCAGGTGACAGGGCGGCTGGCAACAGCCAGGCAGATTTGGCGGCACTATTTTTCATCGGCAAGAGACTTAGGCGAGCGCATGGCGCGGTTCAATCTTTGTTTGGGTGGCGCACCGTCTGAAGGCGCTTTTTGCCGACGCGGGATAGAAATAGCCGATGAAAAAACGCGACAATAGAGCTGCGACCGCAAGTACCGATGGTTTTTGGGTCACACGGGTCACACCCCCTGAAGCGGAAATAGGGGCGGGGGCAGAAAGTCGGTAAATACTATTGAAAATCCTTGATGTTTTGTCGGTTTTGGAGCGGCTTTCACCAGGGCACCGCTAGCGACGAGCGCCGCCGCAAGTTGCTGCTGCGGCGGCCAGCGGTCATGGCGGTGATAGGACTTCGGCGGAGGGGGGAAGGGGAGCGGGGTTTCGCTGTCGGAGTCGCGCCGATGGTTGCTGGTCTGTTTTGGGGGTAGGCTGACTTATCCAACAATGTCGTTAGCTGCGCTGGCCTTTGGCTCGACGGGCTCAGGGCGAACGGGTTTGGGCTGGGGTGTTGTTCCCCTGCGCAGGCTGGGGGCCATCTCGTGGTTTTGCCTATCGACGGGTGGAGGGGGAGTAGCGTTTAGGCCGCCGGGTAACGTGCCCTGCAATCATTGCCTATTGCCTGTGTTTCGGGAGATGGGCCCCTGCTTTCGCAGGGGCACGAGCCTCGCTAGTCTACGTCCTCTACATCGACCTTCTCGCCGGTCACCTTCTGCGCCAGCGTCGCGGCGATGAATTCGTCGAGGCCGCCGTCGAGCACGGCATTGGGCGCGCTGCTGGTGTGGCCGGTGCGCAGGTCCTTGACCATCTGATAGGGTTGCAGGACATAGGAACGGATCTGGTGGCCCCAGCCGATTTCGGTCTTGGCCTCATATTCGCCCGAGGCCTCGGCCTCGCGGCGCTGCAGCTCTGCTTCGAACAGGCGCGCTTTCAGCATTCCCATGGCGGTGGCGCGGTTCTTGTGCTGGCTGCGGTCATTCTGGCTGGCGACCACGATCCCGGTTGGCTGGTGGGTGATGCGCACGGCGCTGTCGGTGGTGTTGACATGCTGGCCGCCGGAGCCGGAGGCGCGATAAGTGTCGATCTTGAGGTCGCTCTCGTTGATCTCGACCTCGAAACTGTCGTCGATCACCGGATAGACCCAGACGCTGGAGAAACTGGTGTGGCGCTTGGCGGCGCTGTCGAACGGAGAAATGCGGACCAGCCGGTGGACGCCGCTTTCGGTCTTGGCATAGCCATAGGCATTCTCGCCCTTGACCTCGATCGTCGCCGACTTGATGCCTGCCTGGTCACCGGCCTGATAGTCGACCATCGAGACCTTGTAGCCGCGCGCCTCGGCCCAGCGCTGGTACATGCGCAGCAGCATCTCGGCCCAGTCCTGGCTCTCGGTGCCGCCGGCGCCGGCGTGGATCTCGATATAGGTGTCGAGGCTGTCGGCTTCGCCGGAGAGCAAGGCGTTGACCTTGTCCCGGTCGGCGCGCGCCGCGAGTTTTTCGAGGCTGGCGACGCCTTCATCGGCGAGCCCGGCATCGCCTTCTTCCTCGGCCATCTCGATAAATTCGAGCGCGTCATCGCGCTCCTGCTTGATTTCCTTGGCCGCGCTGATCGATTCATCAAGCCGGCGGCGCTCGGTCATCACGGCTTGTGCAGCGGTCTGATCGTCCCACAGGGTCGGATCCTCGACTCGGGCGTTCAGCTCGTCGAGGCGGCGCAGGGCCACATCCCAGTTGAGCGAGGTCCTGATCAGGTCGAGGGCAGCGTCGATCCGGTCGACATAGGCTTGCGCGTCGGCACGCATGATAATCTCCAAAACTAGTGGCAGCAGCGATTAGACGATATCGCCGGGAAGTAAAGTGGTGTGCGGGTTGGCTGGTGCGCGCCGACGCCGGGAAGCTGGCGTGTCATTGATGTTTTCTATTAATCTGGTTGTTATCTTGCGATTTGCTCGTTGAAAACGAACTATCTAGTGAATGTGCCGGTGGGCTTGAGCCCGGATATCACAAAGGAATAGCATGACATTTCCACGGATTTCAGGCGCTTTGGCGGTTGCGTTGATCGCTACCAGTCCAGTGCTCGCAAACCATCACAAGTCCTTCGGCTATGGGGCTGACAATGGATCGGAAAAATGGGGCCAGCTGGACGACAAATATGCGCTGTGCGAGAGCGGTGACATGCAATCGCCGATAGATCTAGCCGGAGCGAATGCCATCGGCAATATTGTGCTAACGGTCAATTATCAGGCCGGCCCGCTGACGGTGGCAAACAAGGGGCTGACGGTACAGGCAGATTTTGCACCCGGATCGACGATGACCAGCGGTGGCATGACCTTCAACCTCATACAGATTCACTTTCATACCCCGTCAGAACATGCGATCTCCGGCAAGCGCTATCCGCTGACCGGCCATTTCGTTCACGCGACAGAGGATGGCAAGCTGGGCGTTCTCGGCGTGATGTTTGAAGAGGGCGCTGCCAATGCAGAACTCGCAAAAATTCTTTCTGCCGCCCCGGAGGAGAAGTCGGACCCAGCGATGGTCACTGGCCAGAGCATCGATCCCAACGGCCTGTTGCCTGCAGATCGTTCGGTCTATCGCTATATGGGGTCGCTGACCACACTGGACTTGTAACGGTTTTGCGCCGGTCACTTGAGAGTTAAACACTCATACAAGGAGACCGACGAGATGAAGAAGCATACAGAGGATTTCAAACAGGAAGCGGTTCGCATTGCGCTGACCAGTGGATTGTCCCGGCGGCGTGTCGCTGCTGATTTGGGTGTCGGATTGTCGACGCTGGGCAAATGGGTATCAGAATATCGGCCAACGGATCTGGTAGCAGCGCCACAGGCGGATTTGGCCCGTGAGAATGAACGTCTGCGCCTTGAGAACCGCATCCTCAAGGAGGAGAGGGAGATATTAAAAAAGGCTACCCAGTTCTTCGCGAGCGGGCGGCCGTGAGGTTCGCGTTCGTGCATAGCTGGCGTCATATGTGGCCGGTAGAGATGCTGTGCCGCGTGATGCAACTGTCAACGCGGGGTTA
>Ga0210014_1000297_pt1 | contig 42104 bp, 41 predicted proteins | sample CryGeymeta201519_FD_183983 | JGI IMG/M metagenome (GOLD analysis project Ga0210014, IMG submission 183983) | Groundwater microbial communities from Crystal Geyser aquifers in Utah, USA - Crystal Geyser metaG 2015-19 (SPAdes) (version 2) | ecosystem: Environmental > Aquatic > Deep subsurface >...
GTTTTAAAAGAAACTACTACTTCATCTCCGAGCTTCTGGCCGGAGAAAAGGTCGGTCTTGTCGAGGCAGCAGATGGGAAATACGAAATTCGCTTTGGCTTCCATCCTATCGGCATACTCGACGTTCGGCTCGGAAAAGTGGCGCCTAAGTTAACAAAAGTGTAACCTATGTCCATAGGTTAAAATGTAACCCATGTGTATGTTGCACAGGGGAGTTATCCCTCTGAGGCTCATAGAGGAATTTAAAAATTCATGTCCATTCCATTTCGAGACCCTTAATATGTTCCGGGAAGCCAACCCTGAAAACAAAGAGAGGCCATGTAGTCATGCCAAGAGACATCCCGGTTGGAAACAGAAAACTGCTGGTTTGCTTTGATCAGGACTACCGTATCCGTGACCTTTACTATCCTCACGTGGGCATGGAGAATCATGTCGGCGGGCTCCTGTGCCTTTTCGGCCTCTGGGTAGAGAACCAATTCTCATGGATAGGCCCGGGTTGGGAAAGGGACCTCCGGTACGTCCCGGAAACCATGGTGACCCATGTCACGCTCTTCCACAAGGGTCTGGGCGTCCGCCTAACCTGCCGTGATGCCGTTGATTTTCATGAAGACATTTATATCCGGGAAGTGACCGTGGAGAACTTACAGCCCAGGAATCGGGAGTTCCGCCTCTTTTTCGGGCAGGCGTTGAATATCTCAGGCAATGATGTGGGCGACACGGCGATGTTCGATCCGGAGACCGGCGGGGTGGTCCACTACAAAGGCCCTCGCTATTTTCTTGCCAACGGGCATGTCATGGGATCAGACGGGGTGACGCAGTACGCCACGGGCAAGAAAGGGATGCAGGGGAATGAAGGGACCTTCAAAGATGCCGAAGACGGGCAGCTCTCCGGGAATCCGATCGCCCAGGGCTCCGTGGATTCGGTCATTTCCTTGAGCCTTCCGCTAAAGGAACTGGGGACTGGAAAGGGATATTATTGGATCACTGCTGGCAAGACCTTGAATGACGTTCGGCGTTTGAATGCACTGGTCAAAGGAAAAGGCGCCGAGGTCCTGATTCGGCGGACCGCGGACTATTGGAGAATCTGGCTGCGCAAGGAGACGCCTCCCATGGAGCAGTTCCCGGACAAGGTGCGGGAACTTTACCAGCGCAGCCTCCTGGTCATGGCGACACAGATCGACTCCGAGGGGGGGATCCTCGCGGCCAATGACTCGGACATCACCCAATTCGGGCGGGACACCTACTCCTATATATGGCCGCGGGACGGGGCGCTTATCGCCAACACCCTGGATCTCGCCGGCTATCCTGTGCCGGCACAGAGTTTTTACGAATTTATCGTCCGGGTCATCGGGCATGGGGGATTTCTTCTGCATAAATACAATCCCGACGGCACTCCGGCCTCATCTTGGCATCCCTGGATCGTCAACGGGCAGCGCCAGCTCCCCATTCAGGAAGATGAGACGGCCCTGGTCATCTGGGCTCTCTGGCACCATTTTGTTCTCTACCGGGATATTGAGTTCATCAAGCCTCTGTACAAACCCCTGATCAAAAACGCGGCGGATTTCATGTCTCAGTACAGAGATGAGAAAACGGGCTTGCCCGCACCCTCCTATGATCTATGGGAGGAACGGCGCGGGATATTGAGTTTCACCACCGGCGCTGTTTTCGGAGGTCTGACTGCGGCCTCGCTCTTTTGCACGGTCTTCGGTGAGACAGAGAAGGCCGAGAAATACCGGAAGGCCGCTGCAGAGATCCGGGATGCGGCGTCCATGTACCTCTGGCGAAGCGACTTGAACCGCTTCTGCCGGATGGTCTACCGGAACGGCAACGGCGATCTCGAAGTGGATGGAACGCTGGACGCGAGCCTCTGGGGCCTCTTCGCCTTTGGACTCTATTCGGCCCGGGATTCCAGGATCACCTCCACGATGACGGCGTTGAGGGAAAAGCTGTGGGTGAAGACGGATGTCGGAGGCATGGCACGCTATGAGGGAGATGATTACCACCGCGTGAGCAAGGATCTGCCGGGCAACCCGTGGTTTATCTGCACGCTTTGGTTTGCGGATTACCTGACAGAGACGGCCCAAAATGAAGACGAGATGAAGGCCGCTATCGAGATCATCAACTGGGTCTCCGAACATGCCCTCCCTTCCGGTGTGCTGGCGGAACAGGTCCACCCCTATACAGGCAAACCCGTTTCAGTTTCACCGCTCACCTGGAGCCATGCCACCTTTGTCACTTCGATTCAGCGCGTGATGCGGCATCTGGCAAGGATGAAATCCTGTCCGGAATGCGGCATGCCGATGATGAGCTTCCTTCGAAGGGAAGACTGGCTGGAGAAATTATATGCCGAAGCGTGCGATTCTATCCACGGGATTTGTGAAGTGTAGCCATAGGCAGTCTGACAGAGGCGCTTGAATTATTAAGGAGGAAGGTTATGAGCAACAGTGTCTACAAGGTGGTCGAACTGGTCGGCACAAGCGACGTGTCCTGGGAAGATGCCGCGAAGAATGTCGTAGAGGTAGCGGGCAAAAGCCTCAAGAATCTGAGGATCGCTGAAATCGGAAAGCTGGACATGAAGGTCGAGGACGGCAAGGTAGTCGCCTATCGGGCCAGGGTGAGCCTCTCCTTCAAATATGAGACGGGCAAATAGCGGATCGCTTGCCGCTCAAAGGTGGAATCAGGCCGAGCGCGAACGGACCCGGCAGGTCCCGAAACAGCGATAGACGCGCCTAAAATAAACAGGACAGACGTTTCCCATCTGACTTCGGGTGAATACTGATCAGTGAAACACTTGCACTTCATGGGATGATGATGTCTCTGTATAGTCCTATCTTGAGAAGAGTGGGAGGTTGACTTCATATGAAGCGACGGATCGCGGCTATGTTTCTTGAGATGGTTCTATGCCCGTCACTGACGCCAGCAGATGAGACAACCACAGTTTCCGAGGCGCTTTTTCAAAAACTACGAGCCGGCGGCATCGAGGGCGCACGCACAGGATATCTTCGGTCACTGGATACGGTCTTCGAATTGTTTTTTCTTCATCACCATGTAATAGAGGAGCGGGATCACGATCAGGGTCAGCGCGGTGGAGACGAAGATCCCGAAGATGAGCGAGATGGCGAGCCCCTGGAAGATGGGATCCAGCAGGATGACGAGGGCGCCGACGATCAGGGCCGCGGCCGTAAGCACGATAGGCCGGAAGCGGACGGCCCCGGCTTCGAGCACGGCTTCGGTCAGTGTCCCGCCCTCTTTTTCCCGCATCCGGATAAAGTCCACAAGGAGGATCGAGTTTCTGACGATGATCCCGGCCAGGGCGATGAATCCGATCATGGAGGTGGCTGTGAAGAAGGACCCCGTGACCCAGTGGCCCGGGAGGATGCCGATCAGCGTGAGGGGGATGGGCGCCATGATGATGACCGGGATGAGAAAGGACCGGAACCATCCCACGATCAGGACGTAAATCAGCACCAGCACGGCGGCAAAGGCAATCCCCATGTCCCGGAAGACCTCATAAGTGATCTGCCATTCCCCGTCCCATTTCATGGCGTACCGGGTTTCACTTCCGGGTTCTTTGGCATAGTGCTGTCTGATCTCGTACCCCTCCGGGATCTTGATGGCTGAGATCTTCTCTCTCATATTGAGGATCCCGTAGATCGGGCTCTCCGCAGTTCCGGCCATGTCTCCGATGACATAGACGACCCGTTTCTGGTTTTTGTGGAAGATGGTCCTGTCCGAGACGGTCTCTTTCACGTGGACCAGTTCAGAGAGAGGAATAAGGGTCCCCTCCATATTTTGGATCTTGATGGCGCTCAGGTCTTCCACGCTGGAGCGGGCCTCTCTTGCGAGGCGCATCCGGATGGGGACCGGCTCCCGTTCAGAAGGAATATGCAGAAGCCCCGCATCCATACCGGCGAGGCTGAGCCGGAGGGTCTTTGTGATCTCCTCAGGGGATACCCCAAGGAGGGATGCCTTCTCCCGGTCGATGACGAACCTCTCCATGGGCTGAAGATCCTCTTCATACCAGTCCACGTCGACGACGTCCTCGGTATTGTCAAAGATGTCCCGGATCTGTCCGGCGATCCGTCTCTGGCCTTCAAGGTCCGGGCCGTAGACCTCGGCCACCAGGGTGGAGAGCACGGGCGGTCCGGGCGGAACCTCAGCGATCTTGACCCTCGCATTGTGCGCCCAGGCGATCTTCCGGATCGCAGGCCGGACGCGACTTGCGATCTCGTGCGACTGGGCCTTTCGTGCATGCTTCTCCACGAGGTTGACCTGGATGTCGGCGACGTTGGGGCCCCGGCGGAGGAAATAGTGCCGGACCAGCCCGTTGAAGTTGATGGGGGCATGGGTCCCGGAATAGATCTGGTAGTCGGTCACCTCGGGTACGGCGGCGAGGTAGTCGCCGATCTCCATGCAGAGGTTGGATGTGGCCTCGAGCGTGGTTCCTTCGGGCATGTCAACGATGACCTGGAACTCGCTCTTGTTGTCGAAGGGGAGCATCTTCACCCGAACGAAACGGGCATAGACCAGAAACATGGAGAGGAAGAGCATCAGGGTGACGAGCCCGATAAAGGACCATCGTTTCCCGCGGCTCATGATCAGGGGGCACAGGGCGGCATGGTAGAGCTTATACAGCCGCGTCTCTTTGAGTGCCGGCGCTTTCTCTTCCCCGTGCGTTTTCTTCCCCGTCATGTGGTAGGTGAGCCAGGGGGTGACCACAAAGGCGATAAGCAGGGAGATGAGCATGGCCACCGAGGCATTGACGGGGATCGGCTCCATATAGGGCCCCATGAGCCCTGAGATGAAGACCATGGGGAGAAGCGCCGCGATGACCGTGAGGGTCGCGAGGATCGTGGGGTTCCCCACTTCATCGGTCGCGGTAATGGAGGCCGTGAAGCAGTCTTCCTTCTTGAGTTTGTAGTGGCGATGGATGTTCTCGACCACGACGATGGCGTCATCCACCAGGATGCCGATGGCGAAGATCAGGGCGAAGAGGGTCACCCGGTTCAGGGTGTAACCGAAGAGCATGCTGAAGAAGAGGGTCAAGGCCAGCGTGACCGGAACCGCCACGGCCACGACTACGGCTTCATAAAAACCCAGGGCGATCCCGATGAGGATGGTGACCGATACCGTGGCCAGGAAAAGGTGTTTGATCAGTTCGTTGGATTTCTCTTCGGCTGTGGCGCCGTAGTCTCGGGTCAGGGTGATATGGACATCCGACGGGATGATCCTTCCCTTGAGGGCCTCCACCTTCTCTTCGATGGAACGGGCGATCCGGACGGCATTGGCCCCTTTCTTTTTGGCCACATCCAGGGTGACGGCCGCGAATCTCTTTCCAATCTGATTTTCCGGGATCCCCTTCTCATGCCCCTTCGGCCCTGCTCCGAAGAGGACATAGTCCTCAGGCTCATCCGGTCCGTCCGAAATCTCGGCCACGTCTTTTAAATAGACAGGACGGCGGTTCTGCACGCCGACCACGACGTCCTTGAGGTCTTCAGTATCCTTGAGGTCATTCCCGATCTCCACGAGGATGGAGCGGTCCTTTCGGCTGAATTCTCCGGACTGAAGATTCCAGTTCACGGCCTCGATGGAATGGGCGGCCCCGAGGGCTGAAATGCCGTAGGAGGCGAGACGTTCCTGGGAGAGTTCAACCCTGGCCGCTCTTTTCCTGCCGCCGAGGATTTCCACATCGGAGATGTTGTCGAGCTTCTTGATCTCGGTTCCGACCTCTTCGGCGATTCTGCGCAGGGTGTATTCATCGTAGTTACCTCCCCAGAGGGTCATGGCGAGGATCGGCACATCGTCTATGGATTTAGGCTTGACCAGGAAAGGGGACGCTCCCGGCGGGCTCATGTCCATGTTGGACATGAGCTTGTCATACAGATTGACCAGGGAGTTCTCCACGTCCTCTCCCACGTAGAAGCGGACCGTGATGATGGAGAGGCCGGGCCGGGACATGGAGTAGACATATTCCACGCCGGGGATCTCCCAGATCTTCCGTTCCATGGGGGAGGTGATTCTGGATTCCACCTCTTCCGGGGAGGCGCCGGAGAACTGTACGAAGACGTCCATCATGGGGACGATGATCTGCGGCTCCTCTTCTCGTGGCGTGATCATCACGGCCATGGCCCCGAAAAGGAGGGCGGCGAGGATGATCAAGGGAGTCAGCTTGGAGTTGATAAAGGCGGAGGCCGTACGGCCCGCGATCCCGATCTGTTTCATTCGGAGATCTCCATGCCGTCTTCGATCTGATTCAGCTTGGAAACAGCGATTCGTTCTCCGTCCTTGAGTCCGGAGATGACTTCCACATGGCGGCCCATGGACTTTCCGGTCTGCACCAGGCGCAGATGAAGGACCCTGTCCTGATCCACCGCATAGACCGCGGTGAGCTGCCCGAGATGAATCACGGCATGCTGCGGGACCAGGGTCGCGCTGCGTTTCCCTATAATGAACATGGCCTTCCCATACATTCCGGAGATCACGCCTTTTGTTTCTCCCAGGCGGATCTTGACCTTTGCGGAGTGGGAACCCGGATCTGCGGATGCCTCCATCTCTGCGATCTGTCCCTTGACCTGTGCGTCCCCCATGGCATCGATCCGGACAAAGACGCTTTCCCCGATCTTGCGCTCGGGGAGAATGGATTCTGGAACGAAGGTCTCAAACTGCAAACCCCGGGTATCCTCGATCTCCATGAGAGGTCTTCCTGGCGCGGCCTGCTCCCCCACCTCGGCCATCTTGCGGGCAACCACGCCGCTGACCGGAGAGGTGATCTTGGCATATTGCTTCATGGCCCGGGCCTCGGTGACCGATCCTTCCGCCTGCCGGACCATCCCTTTTGTGCTGTCCCGCTGCATGGTGGCGGCGTCGAGTTGGGCCCGGCTGGAGGCGCCTTTGGGAAAGAGTCCGGAGATGCGGTTGTAATGGGCCTCTGCATTCAGGAGGGAGGCTTTCGCGGATTCGAGAGCGCCTTCGGCCTGCCTGATTCTGGCCTCGATATCCTGCGACTCGATTTCAATCAGGACCTGTCCCTGTTCCACCCGATCCCCTTCCTTGACCGGGATCGTCTTGATATTGCCCATGACCTTACTGGAAAGGGTGGAACTCGTGAGGGCCCGGACCGTGCCGGCAGCGCTCAAGGTGACGTCGATCTCACGGCTGATGACCTCTTCGGTTTCGACCCCCTGGATCTTTTTATCTGCTTTTGTACGGGAGGATTCTTCAGCCTTTCCGCAGCCGGTGAAAAAAAGCAAGATACACAGAGGGAAAATTAAAAGCAGCCTTGTTATCTTCATGTTGACTTCCTTATATCTTTTTTTGTCAAGGGAACCCATTGGGTGAAATGGGTTGCCGATGTCCAGGCAGGACGGCAGCTATTGGCATGGTTCCGTTATATTTCCGGATCACCCTTGCTCCTTTGCCGCACGGTCTTTCTCCGCATTCGCGTAGGTTCCAAGCGTCTTTTGCGCGAGCTCTCTCAGTTTTTTGGTCAGGCGGGGGCCCTTGTACCTCTTTTTCCCGGCCACATAGGGACACCCCTGGGGCAGGACCCCGAGTGCGGCGATCTTCTTTGTGATCCGGAAGCAGTCCTTCTTCGCCTCCTTCCTGAACTCGTAGACCATGCACAGGCCCGTCCCCATATCCAGATACTCGCACGGCCTGTTCGTGTAGAGAATGGTCCCGTCTTTTTGGAGCGTCTTGTGGTAACAGCAGATGGTGCAGCGGGTGCAGAGATCCTTCACGGTACCTCCCTCTCCTATATACCACATCTTGATGCAGGGAGCAACTTCCGTGAATTTGATCTGCTTCACACCAGACCCGCACCGAGCGCCAACGCTATTCCCAACAGTAACACGCCGGCAAGTGTTTGCACCGTTTTCATCGTAATTTTATGCAGAAAACGCTTGCCGATCAGCACACCGATAAAAGCCGAGCAGATCCCGGCCAGGATCAGAGGCCACTCGCCGGCTATGATGGGGTTTGCCGTTCTCTCCAGGAAAAACAAAATGGCATAAGTGACGATTCGCGCCATATCAACCATGAACCCAATCACGGCATTGGTGCCGACGAAGGTCTCCGTGGAAACGCCTACCTTCACCAGGAACGCAGATCGCAATGCGCCTTGGTGACCGGAAAGACCGCCGAAGAAGCCGGACAGAACGCCGCCGAGAAATAGATATTTGCGGTCGAACTTCAGAGATCGCAGCGTCGGTAAAAGCTCAAACAAGGCGAAGGAGAACATGAGTAGCGCCATGACCAGCTTGATGGGATTGATCACCGCCGTTCTGGACCCTATGGTATAACTTGCCAATTGTCCGAGACCTGACAAGTAGCCGAGCGCCGCAGCCCCGACGAATGCCGAGAACATGGCCGGGACTCCGAACCTTAACACGAGGGAGCGGTCCGCATGCCTGCCGATCACGGCAATCTTGAAGAGATTGTTCGAACTGTGTACTATCGCGGTTGCCGCTACCGCCACTTCGACGGGAAAGAACAAGGCAAAGACCGGCATGAGCATCGTGCCAAGCCCAAAGCCGGAATAGAGAGTCAGCCCCGAAACCAAGAAGGCCACGGTGGAGATTAAAAGATATGACATCAATCCATGATCCTTTGGCAGTTGGATTGCTCGTTAAGAAAGTGCCGGCGTTCATTAAGAAGCACGGCCTGTTCTCCTCATGTAAACGCCCATACAACAAAGACCCCGCCGAAGATAACGGCCATCACCGAAAGCCCGGCTAATGCAGCAGGGACTTGCCTTGCCGAGAACGTCCTTAGCCGACGGACGGAGATGAAAGCCAGAACTGCCATGACAATCACCATCATCCAACCAGTGAGAGACAAGCCCACAAACCATCCCGGAGCATCAAGTCCGCCGCTCACAATTCGGTCACAGGTCTGCAGTCCGCGTGGATCTTTTAATGCCAGAGTCAGATACCCGCCCCAGCTCGACAGCTTGGCCGAGACCTTGGCCAGGTGCGAGAGCGCCACCACGGGCGCCGCGCCGGTCGCTGCCGCCAGAAACAGATTCATTAGGCTTTCTCGATGTCCTGCCAGCCAGCCGATTCCGGCAACGATCAGCCAGAGTAAAGCCGGGAACAACACCAGAAACCACAGTCCTTCCCACCATCCGATAGGTACTGTGGGGACAATGCCGCTTAGCGCTTCAGGCACCACATGGAAATAATGATCGAGCCAGTTTACCTTGCCCACGACCTCGTGCGCCACGAAGCCGGCCGCGATCATCACAAATGTCGCTTCGACCGGCTGCAGCAGTCGAGGGCGTCGGACCGATGAATCGTGTGATGTCAGTCCAAAACCAATGTTTTCGTAAGTGCAAATCTTGGCGCATTGTAAGCAAAGCACGCAGCCGTCCGACTGTTGCCGGTTGAAAGGACGCAGCAAGGAAGGACAACTCCTTCGGTCAAAGCGATGCCGGTTCTTGTGCTGCACACAGTCCTTGGTGGAGCAATTCCCGCATATTGCAGGATCGCACGTGTCGAGTTGTATGGGCGTATACCGTCCGTAGACCGATAGAAGCGGAGATGCCGGACAGAATCCGACACAGAATGACCGTGCATCGCTGAAGAATATCCCGGAGAGCGAGGCCAGCACGAACAGCGCGAGCAGCATCCAAGCGGTGTAGTGCGGAACCCGGTGTATGGACAATCCGGCAACCAATGCCTGAAGAAAGAAGTAAAGGGTCAGAGCCATCCAACCCGTGCGGAGCCGGCGGCCGAGTCGAGCCCGGGGCCAACCGAGCCGACGAGCCAGAGTATCGGCCAATCGGTTGACGGCCTCCATGGGGCAGACCGTGCACCAAACTCTGCCCAGAAAGAGAACAAGAGCGATCATCCCAGGCCACCACAGTCCCCAGACGGCCAGTGTGGTCAGATTGGTCTTGCGCAGCGTCAGCAACTCCTCTGACGTGCGTTCCATGCCGAGACCCCATCCGTTGATAATCAATCCGATCATTATCGCAAAGGTGCATCCCTGGAACACGACGGGGAACCAGGGCTGCATCAGCAGCCGGCGTGCGGGTCGCAAGACCAGCACATTGAAGCGAAACGATCGTTCTTTACTCATGTCTTAACTTCTTTACCGGGATGATCGTGAAGTTCTTTGTACAGCTCCAATAATTGCTTCTTTACAACGGCGAGCACCTTTTTGCCTTTTTGCGTCAAGTAGTATTCCTTCCTGGCACGAAGCCCGCCGGACGGATCTACTTCGCAGCGGAGCCAGCCGCGCTCCAGCATTCGCCCCAACAAAGGGTACACGGTCCCTGGGCTGACGTCGTATCCGTGGCGTCTGAGCTCATTGAGCATCCAATGTCCCACGACAGGCCCCTCGGAAGCGTGATGAAGTATGTGGATTTTCCAGAAGCCGAGAAGGATTTCTCTCTGGATATCTTTCATTTTTGGTTCCATTTACGATTACCGACTACGCTTATCGTAATTAATAATTATAATCTTGTCAAGAATAAATTTCTTTATGTAAATTTCGTCATTTAAAGGCTCTCATTGGATTTACGTAGAAGGTTATTTTTACCATTTACTACGGGGATCATAAAATAGGTTACTCCCCCCTTTCGTAAAGGGGGGCAAGGGGGGATTTGAAAATTAGAAAATCCCCCTCAATCCCCCTTTTCCAAAGGGGGAAACTTCCTTAAGCACCACATTGAAATGTAACCTAATTTATGCCCTCGTTAATAAGACCTCCTCTCGTAAATGGAAGCTTCCTGATTACAGCTTGATTTCCCTAACTGCTCATAACTTTATTTTATTATGAGTATCCACGTTCTTTAAGCAGAAAAGCGCAGGCTGTACTTGAAAGTATTATAGAGGATAGACAGATCAGGAGATTTCAGAGTCAGCTTTCTCGAGAAACTCTCATCACCAGAAATGCGCCAAAGGGAAATCCCATTCTCGTAAGCTGTTGTTCAAATAAGGCCCCGAGTCCTGGAATAGGTCTCAGAACAAGTGTCGTTTTGTATTCGATACTGCAACCTGGCGCTATGGGTTCTATCAGATGTTTGAGTGACCGCACCGTCTGAAAACATGCCTCTTTATAGGATGTCCTTGCAAAGGTCCCTTTGATCCGCTTCCATAGGTAGAGAGAGCTGTACCGGTTCAGGACTCCCAGCACGAGGCGGTCCCTGCATACGCGAAACACCTCCCGGATGACCTTCTCAGGGTCCGGCACAAATTCCAGAACCGTGATCAGGGTGACGGCATCAAAGGACCGGTCCGGAAAGGGGAGGGCTTCGGCAACCCCCTGGACCAGATACTTGTTTGCTTTCTTTTGCGCGTGGGAAAGCATTTCCGAAGAGTGGTCAATACCCATAGCCTTATGGTTTTTAACCGCCTGAAGCAGTCTGCCGGTCCCGCACCCGATATCAAGAAGGGTCTCACCTGGTTTCAGCTCCAGCATTTCCAGGATCAGCGGCAACTCCAGCGACCAGACATATCGTCCGGTACTCGAATCGAACCATCGGTCATATTCATCAGCTCGAAACATCAGCTCATTCCGAAAATGCTCAGCGAGTATACCCCCGGATAATTTAACTCAAAGCACGAAATAAGAACTGTACACAAGTGGAAAAAAATTGGGTAAGAGGACTCAGGACTTCGTTCATCAGTCCTTTACTTTTAACTTAACCTTTCTTTCAAAATAATTGCCTATCAATCCTTCTCTGGGTTTGCCTTTGACGGATTCGCCTTTTGTAAGCATAACAAGTAGTATTACTTCAGCGTCCTGTGCGGCATCCGTGGGTCTGATGGTCATCGGTAAAACAGTAATCTTTGCTCCATCAAATCCTTCTAATTTGTCCCCCACAATTCTGCATGCCATTGGAAGATCCACATCCCAACCGGGCGCAAACTTGGACAAAGAAGAGCTTTCTATGGTCTTGGGGTCCACATATAACCAGGCATTCCGGTAAGGGGCTTCTTTCTCTCCTTCTGTTGAGAGGCCGATTACAGTGAGGACGGTCTTAGGTTCCCCCCGTTTTACCTCAATTAAGAAACCTCCATCGAGCTGCTTAAACGATCTCTTGGTTTCCTTGTCAAGAATATCAATGATGGTTTTCCCGTCGTCTCTCCATGGTCCATTGTTTATATGGCAGGAGGAGCAATCCTTTGCCTTGCCGAGAATTCCCACAGCAGGCGGATAGGCAAATACCCACCCCGGGAATATCATTAACACCAGCAGCGTTAAGGTTGTCTTTATCTTCATCTCTTTTACCTCCTATTATGGAAGCTGGTCCTCCAGTGCGGGTGTTGCAGAAAAATTTATGACCGGCAGGCTTTGCTTTACAATTTTTATAATCGCCCTTTTGGATTTGCAACCAACCATTCGCTTTAGTTCAAGACCGTTTCTGATCAAGAGGATTGTGGGAATGGAACGGATAGAATAGAGCTGCACTATTTGTCTGCTCTGATCCACATTGATTTTTACAATTCTCATCTTCTGACTGACTGTCCCGGCGATCTCATCTATGACCTTGGATTGTCGAATACAGGAAGGACACCATTCGGCCCATAAGTAGGCCAATACCGGGAGGTCCGACTGAACAACCTCGGTTCTAAATGTATGGTCATCTACATTGATGATAGTTATTTCATTACTTTTTCCATTAGCCCCTGCATTTTTTTTCAAGATTTCGAAAAACTTCATGGGATGGGCTCCTTTTTCTTGGACCACCGCCGATCAAGGCAGATAAGTCATTCCCCTGCGGATCTTATACATAAAGTAATGTTCGAAAGCCACCTTGGCCCAGTGCGCCCACCGGCCTTTCTTTACCAGTGCGCGGTTTCTGGGAGCTTGGAACGGACTTCCGTACATGAACATGGCCGTGTCTCCTGCGTCGGCCACGCAAAGGACGTGGATATCCGGCAGCGGATCCGACTTTTGTCCCGTGATATCCGATGCAATACTTCGGGCGGCGATCCGTGCCATCTGTACGGTCATGTCCCCTGTCTTGGGCACGCCCACGGGCACAGGAGTATTACATGGTGGAATGGCCATGGCCACCCCCACGGAGTAGATGTTGGGATAGATCTTGTGCTTGTAATGTTCGTCCACAGGCACAAAGCCCTTGGGGTTGCCGATACCCTGTGAATTCATGACCGCATCCACCCCCCGGAAGGGAGGCATGATCATGGCAAAATCCTGGCCGATCTTAGTCCCGTTTTTCAGCTCGATTTCTTTAGGTGTGATCCCGGCAATTTCGGCATTGAGGTGAAAGGAGATATCCCTATCGTAAAACTCATCTTCCATGGCCCGCCGCGTCCTGCCCATGCCGCCGACTCCGAAGTGCCCCAGAAAAGGCTCGTTGGTCACAAAGGAAATATTGAACTTTGACCGTTTCTTCTTCCTGCGAAGGGCCGTATCCACCATCATGGCCATCTCATAGGCCGGGCCCAGGCAGCTTGCCCCCTGAGCGTTTCCCAACACAATATTTCCGGAATCCGCGGCCAAGGTCCTGGCAAGGGCCTCCTTTGCCTTGAGAGCATGATCCAGGGTGAGGAGGGAGTGGGTATGCCCTTGATCCGGTCCAAGGTTCGGTATGGCATTGAAGAGATAGGCGGAGCCCGTGGCAATGATGAGATAGTCGTAGGGGAGCATGTCCTTGCTGGTGGTCACTGTCATGCCGTTGGGATCTATCTGTTGCGCCGACTCATGGCGGAATTGGATCCCCTTGGATTGCAATGGCTCACGCAAGTCCATCACGATCTTTTTCGGATCCTTCCAACCCAGGGCCACCCAGGGGAGAGAAGGGATAAAGACAAACCGGGGCTCCTCAGAGAGAAGCGTGACCTCATGTTTCCCTCCCAGCAGTCTTTTTAACTCAAAGGCCGACGTGAGTCCGCCGAACGAGCCGCCGATAATCACGATCTTTGCCATAATGGGTTCCTTTCCTCGAAATATATTTATTGCGATGCCGAAAAGGCACAGGCTTCGGCACTTTCAGAAATTGATCACCTGCTTGCTGATTACCACCAGTTGGGCCAGATCCGATTGTTTGCCCACCTCGATACCTTCCAGCAATTCTTCCCTCAAGACCCCCCGGGCCTTAAGACAGGTGCCTCAGGCGTAGACATCAGCGTTTCTGGCTATTGCATTGGCCAGTACCTGCCCCATATTGTAATAACCTCGGGGAACCTCTTGCCCCTTCTTGGCTGCCAGCACAGCGTCCCCCTGAAGAAAGATAGAGACCTCTTGATTGATGTTGAGCAGAGCCGTGGCTAGGCGCAAGGCATTCCATGTACGTTCTATACCGTAGGGTGCGTCATTCACGATGAATGTTATCATTTCTCTCCTCCAAAGTTTCTATCTGCGACTGAATAGCATCATGTTTTCTTCACAACTGTTCCGTTCTTGCATCCAACTGTTCTATAACATTCCCCCCTTTCTTTGTATGAAGAATTTAAGTGAATAAAACAGACTAAGCTTTGGGAACCACTTTTGTGTTGATCGGAATCGGATGCTCAAGGCAGAAAACCGCCGGACATCGATTTCTCGCCATCTCTTCAAGATGTCGAATCTCCTCGGGCGAGGCGCTGCTCTGGACAGAGAGAGTGATCTCAACGCTTTCGATGATGGGATCTTCGGATAGGCCGAACATCCTGGAAAAATTGACCTGGCTTTCCACGGCAACCTGCACATCGTCAAGCGTCACATTATGCAAGGCCGCCATAGCGACGAATGTGGAGCCAAAACAGCTTGCAAGGCCGAACAGGCAGTACTGAATCGGCGAAGGGGCCGATCCCGCTCCACCCATCGGCGGTGCCTGATCTGCAAGGAGCAGGATCTTCTCGTTATTAAATTCCAATTCTGCAGAAAACCGAGAGCCTGAGGCCGGATTCCATCGGCCAACCAGTCGGTTGACTTTTTTTGCAGACTCCGGATTATTACGAAATTCCTGAATGGTTTTGTCGATTCTCGAGAGATCGATACCGTTGATCTTCATAGGGCTCCTCATAATATATGTAAATAATTTAGATACAAGAGGGCCAAAAAAACTTTCCCACAGCCCTCAACAGCATTCCTGTTTGCTCATGGCAACGGCCTCTTTTTTCTCGTCGTAACTTTTAAGGAGTTGAATTAGACCATAAACCTTCTCATTTTTAAGATAATAGCATCGAAGCTTTCCGTCCGCAAAAAAATCAATGATACCGCATCTTCTCATAAGCCCCAAATGGTGTGAGATATTAGGCTGCTCCATATCCAAGATCTCCGTGAAATCGCTCACGCATTTCACACCTCTGTGCAATTCTTCAATGATTGCAATACGAATGGGATGGGAGACGATTTTCAGGATCTCCGCAACTTCATGATTAGTCATCAGTTCTCCTTTAGGTTCACGTATCTAAATATGTAAATTCATCGATATATTAGAATTTATAAAATACCATACTTTTCAAATTTGTCAAGGGGTGACCAGTTTTTTTTAATCATTTCTTTCCGGTTTGTTCAAGACACGCACGAAAATGAAAAAATGGCTGGCAATGCTACCGGATCTCCAAATCCCTCTCGTAGAGTTTGTATGCGATCGGTTCTTTGTTTTGGTAGCCGATCCGGGCTCTTCTCTTTTCGTCGAGGAGGTGGTATGTCACATTGATCTTTAAAAAGGATGGTGGGGGATTGGAATCCGTCCTGAACTCGAAGGCATACTTCCTGGGTTCGTCTCTCTGAAGGCGGGTGTCCCACAAATCAATGATAAAGGGCCGCCACATGATGGTTCTCCTGAGGACAAAGGTCTTCTCCTTGATCACCTTCCTCTTACTGTCCAGGAGACCGAAGGTCACGGTGAGATGGCGATCCGGTGTGCCTGTAGGTAAAAAATGGTTCGCGCCGGTGTTGGTCAGAATCAGGCTATACCGCTTCCGGTTCTTGCGGATGGATTCTTCCTCCCTGATCTCGAACCTCAAAGCCTTCCTGATCGTTTCAGGGTCATGGCCGCCTTTCCAGAGGTGGAGGCTGTGGCCGGTCTCTCCTACTCCAATAGACTCTTTCCCACCCCTGGGCATATGGCAGCCCGTGCAGTCCGCCTTATGACTTCCGGTTTCCAGGATCTCGGTAAAAGTCCCGCAGGGAGGGATTCGATAGAAGGTATCCCACCGTTTACCTGAAACCATGTGACACCGGAGACAGACACCGTTCCCGTCGGTGAAGCGAGGGTCTTTTCGGACCGGATGTGGAGCCTGGGTATTGCCGTTCGGGCCGAGGATCACACCGTTTGTTACGTGGCAGACCGCGCAGGTCACCCCCTCTTGTTGAAGAGCCGGATCAAAGTTCGGATTGGGTTTGAGAATGGGATCGAGTTTTTCACGGTCCCGAAATCCGAGCACCAGATTCTCCTGCTGGTTCTCCAGCGGAATGTGGCAGTTCATGCAGATCTGCTGGGAGCCGTCAAAAACAGAATCGACCTGAAAGTAGGGGTCGGTCCAGGCATGGGCATGGATGCTGCCCGACCACTCTTTATAGATCTCTCTGTGACAGCGCCCGCACTCTTTCGCGCTCAAGGATTCAAGACCTGGCGGGATGGTTCCGACCTGGATGGGCCGCTCAAAATCTTCGGTTACAACAAAGATACTGAGCGGCCGCACAAAGCGGTAGATCATGAAAATGATGAAGAGAGCCGACAATCCAAACCAAACGATTCGTTTATGCATCTCTTTCCTTCATAAAATCACGGTATCCCGCTTTATCATCTCACCGGCCCGTAAAGACCCGCTAAAAAATCCTCAGTCCGGTGATCGCAATAATGACGGCGATCATCACCCGCAATGTCCGGACCTTTGTCTTCTTGCTGACTGCCCCGCCGACCTGCGCTCCTGTTATGGTCCCGGCGACAAAGCTCAGGGCCATGGGCCAGACCATCTGGCCGGCCGCGAATTTCCCGATGGCCCCGGCGGCCATGTTCTGAAAGGTTTGGCCTTCTCCTGGACCTATGTTAATCCGGGATCCAAAGCCCCCCATGGACCGGGAGCACAACGCCGGTGATGTAGGAGGCCGCATCCGAGGTGAGGAAAAGCACAGCGGAAGCGATGTCTTCAGGGCCTCCAAATTTTTTCAAGGGGACCCGGGCCCTCCATGTGTTGAGCTCCTCTTCGGAATATCGGGCGTAGTCGTCTGTCTCGATCAACCCGGGGTTGATCGCGTTGACCCGGATGTTGTACCGGGCCTCGGAGCGGGCAAGCATCTTGGTCATTGCGATCACGCCGATTTTGGCGACGCCGTAGGCCGGGGAGTTGGGCAGTCCCCCGGGAGCGATTTCTGCGTGGAGGCATCCGATGTTGATGATCTGTCCGCTCTTCTGTCTTCTCATGGGTTCGAGGGCATACTTACTGCAAAAGAAAACACTGCTCAGGTTCGACCGGATCATCCATTCCCACTCTTCAGGCGTGGTATCGAACAGGGGCTTGACCAGCATAGGGCCTGCGTTGTTGACCAGGATATCGAGCCGCCCGAAGTCTTCCACCACATACCGGACCAGACGCTCCGCCTCCTCTGCCGAAGAGACATCTCCCTGAAAGATCTTTGAGCCGGGGGAAATCTCCTGGATCTCGGCACAGGCCTCGTCCGCGGCGGATTTGTTGGACAGGTAGTTTAAAGCAATGGCGGCGCCCTCCTCGGCAAACCGCCTGGCGATGACCTTGCCGATTCCCCTCGTGCTTGCCGTGACCAGGACCACTCTCTTTTCGGCCATTCTGATCTCCTTATTAAAACGCATCCGTAAAGATATTACCAGCACTTCCTTTGAAAACGCAACCCCCCAATCATGTCGGCATGAGATTTGTTTTCAAGGCTACCTACGTCAATACTAAAGATGTAAAACAAATTGACATCACCCTGGAGATGTTCTATAAAGGATCATGGCGGTAGAAGAAGTAAAAAAAAATGTTATGCTTTTTAATTTACAAGGCAGGTATTAACCTTGATCAAGAAAAAATGGATTTTTGATATTCTTGTGTCTCTTGTTCCTGGACTCATAGTATTGGGTGTTCAGTTCTTGCGTGAGATGGGTACCATAGACACACCAATCGTCAAAATCGCAACCGAAGAAAGAAGGATACGTGAATTGTCTAATGTTATTGTTGGTTGGCCGATTATGACCAAGGGGTTAGGCAGTGTCATTAATTATGAACATAGAATCTATGTATGGAATACAGGAAATCAAGTTATTAAGGACTTTCCTGTCCGTTTTGTGTTTAATACTAAGTTGAATGACGCAAAAATTGTTAGTATAAATCATTCGACAAAACTCGAAGGAGTTTTTGGTGACATAAGATCTGAGAGAAGAAATGATAAAACCATCTTGTTTACTTATGATCTATTACACCCGGACGATGAAGATGAAGTTACAATTGTCACGGAGAAACCGGTAGGCATTGAACCAAGGGGAGATAAAGAAGGGGTAAATATAGACCATATCTCGTCTGGAGAACGCGAAGCACGAATTTTTTTCAAAAGGCATTGGTGTATTTTATTAACCTTCATATTTTGTGTTCCGCTATTGGTTCTCATTATTCGCAGGATGATAAGAACCCAAGAAGAAGCAACCTAGGCGGACCAGCCCTTGCCTTTGGATAATTAGAGGAAAAAATAAGGGGGCAGGCTTAGTGGACTTATCCAGAATAAGAAGGAAATAGAGCAAACAAATAAAGTGGAGGGGAAGTCATGCGAAAGGGAATGTTTAGAACCATTATTATTCTGGCTTTCATGATTAACGGGTGTGCTATAAGAGAGAACCGTTATAAAATGTTACCCGAAGCTACAGAGACCGATATAACAAGGTTCTATGAGTACAAGACAGAATGCGATACGAAGGCGGAAAAGGCCGTATTAGGCAATAAAAGTCTTTGTCTCTCTGGGCCACTTTTTCTTATTTATTTACCTGTTGTGCCTTTTATTGAAGGATCTAAGGATGGGCATAGGAAAAAGATCTACAATGACTGCATGGAAGAAAAAATGAGTAATAACCCCGTGCCATACAGTCTTATTACAAAATAAGGGGACAGATTCATTTTTGAAAGATTAATTCTATGCCAAGGATATCACGAGTCGTATTGCTCAAGAAAAGGGAAAATAAATCTGTCCCCTTATATCATGCGAAACCATGAGTGAACACGAAATACATGCAGTGACCGGAGCATTTGGATATTCTCATCAATAATATCGCCTGGGCTTTACGACGTTTGCCTGTTTTTGGGGTCTTTGGTGACGGTCAATACAGACTTCAGCCTATCTATGTTGATGATGTCATGATCACCCGGGAGGAGGTGGATTATCATTAGAATCAACCGATAGGAGAAGTGTTATGGTAAGAATACCGACAGATCGAGTGCCGACCCATCCGGGAGAGATGCTCCTGGAGGAGTTCCTTAAACCCATGGGGTTATCCCAGCAAGAACTTGCCAAGGGTATCAGGGTTCCCTATCAGAGAGTGAATGAGCTTGTCAACCGGCGTCGCGGTGTCACGCCCGGAACGGCTCTTCGGCTGGCCAGATTCTTCGGAAACTCAGCGGCCTTTTGGCTGAACCTCCAGCTTCGGTGGGATCTCTACCAGGCCCAGGCAGCAGAGGAAGACGTTCTCAAAAAGATCCGCCCCATCCGGGTTGCGGTGTAAACTATTTGGTTTTGTTGAGTTCCTTCTCAATTTCCCTGGTGATGTCGATCAACAGCTCGTGATCTTCTTATATGGAGCGCAGTGATTTCTCTTGCCGCTTCCAGTAGGGAGAGAGTTCCCGGAGACGGGCGATGATGGCTGGAACTTTTTCGAGGATGACATCAATATCCTCGTCGGTGTTGAACCGGCTGAGTGAAAAGCGGATCGACCCGTGGGCGCCTGTGAACGGGACTCCCATGGCACGGAGCACGTGGGACGGCTCCAAAGAGCCTGAGGTGCAGGCCGATCCTGAGGATGCGGCGATTCCTTCCTTGCTCATGAGCAGAAGGATGGCCTCTCCTTCGATATATTCAAAGCTCAGGTTGGTCGTGTTCGGCAGGCGGAGTGCGGGGTGCCCGTTCAGCCAGGTTCTGGGGACTTTTTCAAGAAGGCCCTTTTCGAGTCTGTCCCTGAGGGCGCGGACCTTGGTGTTCTCTTCAATCAGATGTTCGCCGGCGAGTTCGCAGGCCTTGCCCAGGCCGATGATGGATGGGATATTCTCGGTTCCGCCCCTCCGCCCATGTTCCTGGTGCCCTCCGATGAGAAAAGGCCGGAATCGGGTGCCCCTTCTGATGTAGAGTGCCCCCACTCCTTTTGGCGCATGGAGCTTGTGCCCGGAGATGGAGAGGAGATCGATCTGATTCCTGCTCATATCCATGGGGATCTTGCCTGCGGCCTGAACCGCGTCGCAGTGAAAAACAGACCCTTTCTCTTTGACGATCCCGGCAATTTCATTTACGGGGAAGATCACGCCGGTCTCGTTGTTGGCGAACATCACCGAGACCACGGCCGTATAGGGTGTGACGGCGTCTCGGAGCTGGTCCAGGTCCAGAAGCCCTTCCCGGTTGACCGGAAGCTCGGTGACTCGGTATCCCTGCTTCATCAGGTGTTTGCACAGGTTGAGCACGGCAGGATGTTCCACACGCGTCGTGACCAGATGACGTTTCTCAGGGTAGGACTGAATGGCCGCCAGGATGGCCGTGTTGTCGCTTTCGGTCCCGCAGCTTGTAAAGAGGATCTCCGATGGATCGGCGCCGATAAGATGCGCCACCTTCTCCCTCGCCCTGTTGACGGCTTCCATGACCTGGCCGCCGAAGTGATGCATGCTGGAGGGGTTCCCGTAGTATTCCGAAAAGTAGGGGAGCATCTCTCTCAGCACTTCGGGGTCCACACGGGTGGTGGCGTTGTTGTCGACATAGATCGTCCTCATGTCTCAACCTCTTCCACGACCAGTTTGTCGGATACGAATTCCCTGAGCTTGGCCTCCACCTGATGCTTCAGGGTAAAAGAAGATGCCGCACATCCCGAACAGGTTCCTCTCAGGGCCACTAAGACGCGGTCTCCGTCTATATCGATCAGTTCGATATCCCCGCCGTCGGCATTGAGCGCGGGCCGGATCTCCCTCTCGATGGTATCCATAACCATGCGCATCTTCCGGATGTTGGTGACCCGGTGCGGCTGTTCCGTTTTTGCATGAACTGTAGGGGTCTGCCCGGTTTCAGCAAGAACGCGCTCAATGATTTTGGCGATCTCCTCCTTGCACTCCCCGCACCCCCCGCCGGCCTTGCAGTAGTGCGTGACATCGTCCACGGTGGAAAGGCCGTTTTCCCTGATCACCCGTTCGATCTTTTTATCCGTAACGCCGAAGCAGTTGCAGACGATCTCACCTTCCATGGGTTCCTCCGGGGCCTTGATTCCCCGGTAGTCCCTGATGGCAGCCTCCAGGGCCTCCATCCCCATGACGGAACAGTGCATTTTCTCCGGCGGCAGGCCGTCGAGGTAGTCGGCAATATCCCTATTGGTGATTTTCAAGGCATCGTCCAGGGTCAACCCCTTGATCATCTCGGTCAGGGCTGAAGAAGAGGCGATCGCACTCCCGCACCCGAAGGTCTGAAACTTCGCATCCGAGATCCGTTCGTTTTCATCGATTTTCAGTGTCAAACGGAGGGCATCTCCGCAGGTGATGTTACCCACCTCGCCCACGGCATCGGGCTTCTCCACTTCTCCGGCGTTCCGGGGATGGAGAAAATGGTCCATGAGTTTTTCCGAATAGTTCCACATAAAAACGTCCTTCAAATGGTTCAACCGCCGCTGCGTTTAAAAATATACCATAAATTACGGCATCTGTCATGGCGTCCGGAGCAGATCACGGATTGACAGATGGATTGAATCGGCGTATCTTTAAACTGCTTTTCATATCCTATATCCTATGACTAAGGAGAACGACCATGAAAAAGATCAGACCGATTCTCATTTGGTGGAGCGCCGGCGTGTTTTTTCTCTTTTTTACCCACGTCACTTATGCCGGTCAGGAGCAAGCGCAGGACAAGGCCGCGGAGCCGGTGAAGAGCCAGGGCGTTCCACCGCAGGGTCAGGCAAAAGAAGCCGTTCCGCAGGTGACGCCGGAGAAGCCCCTGGAGGTCCTCACGCCCATGCAGGAAGATCACCATGAGATGGAAGGGCATGAGCATCAACATGATATGGGCGGGGCCGGGCACTGGATGGCGTCCGAGGAGGAAGCAAAAAAAACCAATCCCGTGCAGCCGGCTGAGGCTTCCGTGACAAAGGGCCGGGAACTCTTTAAGCAAAAATGCATCCTCTGTCATGGGGAGGGCGCAAAGGGGGATGGACCCCTCGCGGATACCCTCGATCCCAGGCCCTCGGACCTGACCGGAGAGATGGCTGCCTTGCATCCGGACGGCGACCTTTTCTACAAGATCTCCAAGGGACGGGGCGCCATGCCTGCATGGGAGCCGGTATGGTCCGAGGAGGACCGCTGGAACCTGGTCAATTTCATCCGTTCCCTACAACCCAAACCGCAGGTTCAGCATCAGGCGGAGCCGCAAAGCAAGCCTCAGACCCAGAGTGAGGACAGTCATTGAGATCTGCGGTCCTATGAAAGGGGGATGAGAGGACATGGAAAGCGCGTCACCTTATGAGATCAATGAACGGGACATCCGGGGTGTCCGGATCTACCGGGGTGGAATCGTGGCCTCCGCTTTGGCTTTTGTCATGGTCACGGTCCTCCTCTTGTTCACTCAGGCATGGGGAAACTCGAACGCTTCTCTGTGGATTTCGCATCACGAGGTTTTGCTGCTGCTTGCAGTCTGGATGATTGTCCTGGGCACGGGCGCCTCGGTCCTGACGATCCATCTCTATATCCGGCAGTTCCATCTTCTTCTTAAAATCCTTTTCGGCATCGGCGCGGCATCGGTCATGGTTTTTCTTGCCGCCGGGTTTTTCTCCGGCCGGGGATTCCTGCAGATCCTTTATCAGACTCCCTACGGAACCTTCGGGTTCGGTTTCGTTCTGGCCGCCTTGTGCGGTATTACTGTAAAAGAGGCTTTTTGTTTCGGCATGCCTGAAGCGGTTTTGTTCGCAGTGGCAACGCCTCTTCTCATTCTTGGACATATCTTTGATGCATTCAGACCATTGACAAACCTTGCCCTTCTGTGCGCGGCTACCCTGTTGATTTGTATCTTTGCGGTTCGAAAGGTGATCATGCGGGTGGATCTGGATATCGGGGATAAATCGGTTTATATGCAGAAGAAGTGAATCCCGGCGCGCTTGTCCTTGTTTCTTCAGCTCGTTTTCATATATCTTGATCTGAACATGCAAGACCTGAAGCGGAGAGAAGACGATTGAATATCCTTGAGAAGACCGGAAGGCCCGTGATGGATTTAGCGCGCTACATGGGCGACCTCACGCTCTTTGCCTTTTCGGCGATCCGCAACCTCTTCCAAAGACCTCTTTTTTTCAGGCTCATGGTCCGCCAGGTCCTCGAGATCGGGATCCGCTCTTTCCCCCTGACCGCGATCTCGTCTTTCGCAATCGGGGTGGTGCTTTCCATGCATTCCATCCACCTCTTGAAGAAGTTCGGCGCGGTCCATTACGTGGCTGCGGCCGTGGGGCTCTCCGTGGTTAAGGAGCTGGGGCCTGTGATTACGGCGCTGATGGTGGCCGGCCGGTCCGGTTCCGGGATCAGCGCGGAACTCGGTTCCATGCGCGTGACGAGGCAGATTGATGCCCTCCAGGTGCTTGCCGTGAACCCCATGAAATATCTTGTGGTGACCCGGATACTGGCCTGTATGATCGCGATCCCCATCCTGACCGCCTTTGCGGACCTGATCGGCATGGCCGGCGGGATGCTCATGGGGGTTACACAGGGGGGGATCAGCCCGGATCTCTATATGGATATCACCTTCCAGTTCGTACAGTTGAATGATCTCATTCCGGGACTGCTCAAGGGGGTCTTCTTCGGCCTCCTGGTCGGCGTGGTGAGCACCCATGGGGGCTTCCGAGCGAAAGGAGGCACGACCGGGGTAGGCCTGGCCACCACCCGGACCGTGGTGGTCAATTTTCTGATGATCTTCATATCCGATGTGTTTCTGACCCAGGCCTTTATCGTGGTCTTCGGAGGATGATGCATGAGTGATGGAGGGAATGGAGAGGAACCGGTCATCCGTGTCGAGGGTGTCGGGAAGTCATTCGGAGATATGGAGGTCTTAAGCGGCATCGACCTCATGGTGCACAAAGGAGAAACCCTGGTCCTTCTTGGCGGGAGCGGTTCAGGGAAATCGGTCCTGCTCGGCATCCTGATCGGACTTTTGAAGCCCGATCGAGGCCGCGTGATGATTCAAGGCAGAGAGGTCACGGCCTTCCGCACGGAATCGGAATGGAAGGAGATCTGGACCCGAGTGGGGTTCCTGTTTCAGGGGGCGGCGCTCTTTGACTCCATGAATGTGAGGGACAACATCGCTTTCCCTTTGGAGATCCATACAAAACTGGATCGGCCCGAGATTGATGAAAAGGTGTCAAGGCTCCTTGCCATGGCGGGTCTCGGAGAGATCCAGGATAAGATGCCGTCGGAGCTTTCCGGGGGCATGCAGAAACGAGTCGCTCTGGCCAGGACCATCGCCCTCGAGCCGGAGATTGTTTTTTACGATGAGCCGACCACAGGGCTCGATCCGATTACCTCGGACACCATCGGAGGTCTGATCCGGGATCTTCAGAAGAGGCTGACGATCACCTCCCTGGTGGTGACGCACGACATCCGTCTGGCCTTCAAGGTGGCGGACAGGGTGTCCATGCTCCATGATGGGAAGATTTTGCTTACGGATTCTCTTGAAGAAATCAAGGGGAACCCCGATCCCAAAGTCAGGGAGTTCCTTTATGGGTAAGATGAAACCACAGAGTCCACAGAGAAATACTCTGTGTTCTCTACCGGTTAGTTTTTGAAATTCGCCGGATAAGGAGGAGGATATGTCAAAGCCGGAATCGAGAACCACTGAAACCATTGTCGGGCTGTTTATCCTGATTGGGCTGGCCGTGATCTCGGTCCTGGTGTTTACCATCGCCGGGAAGCAGAAGCTGTTTGAGCCCCGCTACCGGTTGACCGCCCTCTTTTCCCAAGTCGGCGGACTCAAGGTGGGCTCGCCGGTCCGTCTGGCAGGGCTTGAGGTGGGGAACGTCGAGTCGTTGGATTTTACTGCGGACGGGAAGGTTCTGGCCGTCCTCTCCATACAGACGAGGTATCAGGAACAGATCCGGGGAGACTCGGTGGCCACCATCAGTTCGGTCGGGATCCTGGGGGATAAGAGCGTAGAGATTATGATCGGTTCCAAAGAGAAGATGATCATCCCGAACGGGGCCGGTATCCCATCCAAGGACCCCTTCGATATTGCCGGCGTTGTGGACCAGTTGTCGCCCATGGTGGCCAAGGTGGATCAAATTCTCACCCATCTCTCCAGGATCACCGGGGAGTTCTCCATGGAAAAAATTCCCATGGCAGCCGCTCTGGAGCATGCCGATAATATCTTGAAGAAGGTAGACCAGGGAAAAGGATCCATCGGTTCGGCCGTGAACGACCCGGCGCTCTATAATGAATTCGTCTCACTGGTTCGTTCCGGCAGTGAAGCTGCAGAAGCCTTGAAAAAAACAATGGCCGGGATCGAGCCGGCTTCAGCGGATCTACCGGCTTTGATGGACTCTACGAGAAAGGCCATGGAAGACATCAGCGCTGTCTCAAGGGACCTGCTTAAAAGCTCGGAGCATTTTCCCGAGATCACCCTCCGAGTGGACGAAACCACGAAAAATCTCCTGACAGCATCCAGAGACCTCCCGGCCATTTCAGGATCATTCCGGAACGCGGCACGGGGGGCCGAGGACGTGATGGAGTCGGCCAAACGGAACCGGCTGATACGCGGCAACCTCCCGGAACGTCCCACGGCTGAAGAGAGAATCCTGCTGGAGGCTTCTCCATTTCATGATCAGGAGACCGAGCCATGATGAGATTTTGGTTTTTCCTGCCGATGATTTTTTGTCTGGTTCTGAATTCGGCTTGTGCGCCGCGCCGCGCGGTTCTCGGTCCGGTTCGCGGCCTCTCCGCCGAGGCCAACCAAGCCGGAATGAAACAGTTCTCCCTCGGCAACCTCAGCGCCGCCCAATCGGAATTTGAACGGGCCCTTCGGCTGAACCGGAGCATCGATTACCGGGAAGGGGCATTGATTGATCTGAACAACCTGGGGGCTATCCGGCTGAAACACTCTGACCCGGACGGCGCGCTGGAGTTTTTTCAAGAGGCGCTCAAGCTGTCCAGGGCCGTATCCGACCGGGCCGCAGAGGCCGACATCCTCATCCATATGGGCGATGCCTACGTCATGAAAGAGGAATATGAAAAGGCGCGTTCCGCTTACGAATCGGCTGAGAATATTTCTCTTGAGAATCGTGACACCCGATCAAGGAAAACGGCCCTCGGAAGGCTCGGCGGGCTGAAGATCACCCTTCAGGCATGGGAGGATGCCGAGGCATATCTCAGGGAGGCCTACCGTCTGGACCAGGAGGCCGGGGACGAGCCCGGCATGGCCTCGAGAGAGAGCGGCCTCGGCGTTCTGGCCATGAACCGGGACCGCCCTGAAGAGGCGCTGGCGCTTCTTACCTCCGCCCTAAAGAGGCACCGCAAGTTGGAAATTCCATCCGGCGTCTCTCTGGACCTGCAAAGGCTCGCCCGGTTTCATCTCAGCCGAGGCCAAAGCTCCCTGGCTGAGGAATATGCCGGGCGTTCCTTTCTCTCGCATACGGCTTCGGATGATCTTTCCGGCGCCGTGCAGGATCTGCTGATTCTTGCCAGGATCTACCATGAAAAGGGAGATGATCCAAAGGTTCGTGAAACGCTGAATCGCGCCGAAGAGATGCTCAAGGGGCACGAAGACAGCAAGGATCTGTACAAGAACATAGAGACAGCGGAGTCGGCGCTGGGACTGAAGCCTTAAGATATCCTCAGGTTAAGAGGAGGTAAAAAGGGTTCGAGGATTCCAGGGTTCGAGGGGTCAAGTGAAATACTTCAAAGAAAGCAAAATCTCCAGAGAAAAACCCTTGAACCCTTGACCCCTATGACCCTCGGCCCCTTATGTTTTTAGCATTTCACTTGGCCCCTGGAATCCTTGAACCCTCGAACCCTTCTGTTTTCCCCAAAATCCCGCTATCCCATCTCTTTGAGCGTCTTTTCAACCTCTTTCTTTTCAGGAAAGTCCGTTCCGAGATCAAGGGCCTTTTTAAAGGCCTCTTTTGACTTCTCTTTGTTCCCCTGTTTCAGATGGGCCAGGCCGAGGTGATAATAGATCCTCGGTTCTTTGCCTGCTTTTTCGATGCTCTCTTCAAACAGATTGACGGCCTTGTCATAAAGGCCCTTTTTATAATAGACCCAGCCGAGGGTGTCCTTGATGTAGGGGTTCTCCGGGCTCTTCTCCATGGCGTCCTGCGCCAGTGTCAAGGCGCGGTCCATGTTGTTTCCATACTCCACATAAAGAAACGCGAGGTTGTTGGAAACAACAGGATTCTTCGGGCTGATCTCAAGGATCTTCTCATAGCTTTGAATGGCATCCTGGTATTTTCCGCTGCGTTCCTGGAGCGAGGCGATACGGAAGAGGGCCTCTGTAAACTTCGGATTCTTTTCCGCCGCGTTTTTATAATACGCCATGGCCTGGTCCTGGCTGCCGGACTGCAAGGCCAAGTCCCCCAAGGTCAAGAGGGCGGTCACGTGGCCGGGGTTGATCTCCAAAGCCTTTTTGAGGTTTTTTTCAGCCGCGGTACTATCCTGTTTCAGGAGGTAGACCTGCGCCAGCGCTTCGTAGAAGAACGGGTTCTCGGGCGAGCGCTTGATCTGGGTTTGTATCCGGGCAATGGCGCCGTCCACGTCCTTCTTTTTCACATAGACGGAGAGAATCTGTTTCATGACGTCGGCGAGGTTCGGATTGATGGAAACCGCCTTTTCGTAATCCTTGAGGGCGAGGTCGTCCTTGTTCAGCGCCTGGTAGATGAACCCGCGTCTGAAATATCCGTCCGGCAGTTCAGGCTTCAGATCAATCATCTTCTGGGCCGCAGCCTCCGCCCCATCCGCATCCCCGGTCATCCGGCAGGCCTCTTCCAGGACTGGGTAGGCCTCGAAGAACTTCGGCTCCTTATCCAGCAGTTCCTTCATCAGGTCCTTGGTCTCCTGGTATTTCTTTTCTTTGAGGTAAACGCCGGCCAGGGCCATGCGGGCCTTGACCATCCCTGGATTGATCTGAAGGGCTTTCTTGATGGATTCCTCCCCAAGGAGGGTCTCGTTATTGGCCAGATGCGCCAGGCCGAGCAGGACATGGACCTCGGCGTTATCCGGCTGGTCCTTGAGCACGACCCGGTATTCGTCAATGGCCGCCTTGGGGTCATTCTTCTCCATGCTGAGGCGTGCGTTAAGGTAATGGGCCTGTGTATCCTTGGGATTCTTCTTTAAGATTTCGTTGATGTATCCGGAGGCCTTGTCAAGCTCCTTTTTTTCGATAGCCAGTGCGGCGAGCCTCCGTTTGGGTTCGAGGGACTCCGGGTCGATCTTCAGGCAGGCCTGATAGGTTTCCATGGCTTTGTCAGGCTGGTTGATGAGGAGATAGAGGTCTCCTGCAAGAATCTTTTTCTGGAGATCCTGCGGATAGTCTTTGACCAGTTTTGCAATGATCCCTTCGGCTTCCTCCTTGTTTCCTCCGGACAGGTAGTACTTGACCAGGCCGGCACGGAAATCCATGGTCTCCGGAAACCGTTCGGTCCCCTGCAGGAGGACGGCCTCGGCCTCTTTTTTCTTGCCTTGGACAAGGTAAAGCTCGGCAAGGGACAGAACCAGGCCGCTGTTTTTCGGTTCAATCTCCATGGCCTGCTTCAGGGCTTCTTCGGCCTTGTCCGGGTTCTCATGGGCCTGGTAAAACCGTGCAAGGGTGGTATAGGTCTTGATATTCTTTTTATCCATATTCAGGGCTTCGAGCAGGACCTTTTCCGCTTCCGCAATTTCTTTTTTCATGTCGTAGATCTGCGCCATAAAGATCCTGACGTCCACAGAATCCGGCTTCTTCACGAGGACTTTCCTGGCCTGTTCCATGGCGCCGTCCAGATCTTTTTTGATCAGCAGACAATTCCCTTTTAATTGAAGGGCCTCTTGGTTTTCCGGATCTTTCCCCAGAATCAGGTCAGCCTTCTCCAGGGCCTGGTCGGGCTGTCGTGCGAGAAGCAGGATCTCTCCGACGGCAAGCTGCGCCTTGAGGTGATTCGGATCCAGTTCCACGGTCTTCATCAGACTCCCATAGGCATTGTTGATATCCTGGAGCTTGAGATAGGTGAGTCCCAACTGGTAATATCCCTCCGCATATTTCTGATCGATCTGTACGGTATTTTTGAATTCAATCAGCGCCTCCTTGTATTTTTCTTCCGCGTAATACTTCTTCCCCTGTTCCAGATATTTGTTTCTTCTCTGTTCCAGACTGCCGCAGGCCGCCGACGTCAGGATGAAAAACCACAGCAGCAGGTAAGAAATTTTCCGGATCCTTAATTTGGCCATCATGTTCCCCCGTATAAAAAATTGTTTCCGGCAAAAGACAAACTATCGGATCTTCAACCGGTCTTCCATCCAGTTCATAGCGGCCATCATAAAGCCGAGCATGAGGAATGCGCCGGGAGGAAGGATCATCACGATCATGGGGAGATACCCCTTGCCGAAGAGGACCATGCCGAAGAGGGTCCCGTTCCCCAGGATCTCCCGGATGCTTCCCAAGGTCGTCAGGGCCAGGGTGAAGCCGAGTCCCATGCCGAGACCGTCGATCATCGAGTAGAGGACGGTGTTTCTGGACGCAAAGGCTTCCGCTCGGCCGAGGATGATGCAGTTGACCACAATCAGAGGGATAAAGAGACCCAGAGACTTATGCAGGTTATGGCTGAAGGCGTTCATGAGAAGGTCCACCACGGTCACAAAGGTGGCGATCAGCACGATAAAGGCGGGGATCCGTACTTTGCTGGGAATAAAATTTCTCAAGAGGGCCACAGCCATGTTCGAACCGATGAGCACCGCAAGAGTTGCGAGCCCCATGCCCATGCCGTTCAACGCGCTGGTGGTGGTTGCCAGGGTGGGGCATGTCCCGAGCACCAGCCTGAGAATCGGATTTTCCTTCCAGAGTCCTTTGGTGAATTCCTGAATCAGTTTCATGGTCTCCTCTTTTCCCTCAGCAGGTGTGTTTTAAAAACCTAACCACAGAGCTGTGGTTTCATCTCTTGCCGGAACCAGGGCTTATCCCTGAAACTCATGTTTGTGAAATTCAAGCCCTTTTTTTACCGCGCTGACCACGGCCCTCGGCGAGATGGTGGCCCCGGTGATCTGATCGATCTCACCGCCGTCTTTTTTGACCTTCAGGTTATTTTCCAGGGACTTGCCTATCAGTCCTCCGGGGCCGCTTCCCCTCCCTGGCCAGGTCTCAACACTTGCAATCTTGGCGCCCAGGCCGGGGGTTTCACTCAGGCTGAGAATCTCGATACCGGTGATCTTTCCTTCCGGGCTGACGCCCATCATGATTTCAATATCTCCGCCATAGCCGTCGTGCGCTACCACCACAAAGGCCCTTCCGATGATCTTTCCTTGCTGTTTGGCGGTATAGACCTTTGTCATGACATCGTTTCCTTTCTTGTCTATGCCGATCTTCTTTTCAACAAATTCTTCGTCGACCTTGTTGTCAAAGGGAGGGAGCACACCGCGGAGGGCCTGCCGCGTCTCCTCGGCCTTGGCCTCGGCAATGGGCGCCCTGGTGATGTCATTGACCTTGGCCAGAAGGCCGGCAGCCACCACGCAGAAAAGGGTCAGAACCAGAACCATCTTGAACATCTCATTGCGCATCGTCTCTTCCCTTTTGCTTATTCGGGACCCCGGGATTTGAGTCCTGATGTTTTCATCCGCTCTTTTGGAGATGATCCGTTTTTAATGACCTATTCCCGGGCCTTTTTTCCACGGACGGTTCCGAATATCCTCGGTTTCACCCATCGGTCGATCAGAGGGGTCGCGGCATTCATGAGGAGGATGGAGAAAGAGACCCCCTCGGGATACCCGCCCCAGTACCGGATCATCATGGTGATCAGGCCGCATCCGATGCCGAAGATCACCATCCCCCGGCGCGTCACAGGGCTGGTGACCAGGTCCGTGGCCATAAAGAAGGCGCCCAGGATCAGCCCTCCGGTTACGAGATGAAACAGCGGAGAGGCGTACCTTGCCGGGTCGATCTGATGAAATATTGCGGCGGTGACGGCCACCGTGCCCAGGAAGCCGGCCGGGATGTGCCAGGTGATCACGCGCCTTGCGATCAGGTAAAGGCCCCCGACGATCAAGGCCAGGGCCGAAATTTCCCCGAGGCTTCCCCCCACGTACCCCAGGAAGGGATCCATCCATGGGATGTCGGCTATGCCGGAGAGGTTCCCGTGCATGAGCAGAGATTCCTTCATTCTTCCCAGAGGGGTGGCCCCGGTCACAGCGTCAACCGCGTGTTCGAATGCAGGGTGAGGAACGGGCCATCGGGTCATCTGAATAGGCCAGGAGATGAGGAGAAAGACACGGGCCGCCAAGGCCGGGTTGAAGGGATTGTAGCCGAGTCCGCCGTAGAGATGCTTGCAGATCAGGATGGCGAAGGCGCTTCCGATCATGCAGAGCCACCACGGGGCGCCGGACGGGAGGTTCATCGCAAGGAGGATCCCGGTGACTGCGGCGCTTCGGTCCCTAATCGTGATTTTCTTCTTCATGAGCCGCTGGATCAGGGCCTCAAAGCCCACAGCCGAGGCCGTGGTGATGGCCAGCACCCGGAGCGCATCCATGCCGAAGAAATAAATTCCAACGAGGAGCCCGGGGATCAGGGCCAGGATGACCTGGGTCATCAGGTATGGAATGGTCTCGCCGCTTGTGATGTGAGGAGAGGAGGCAAGGACCATGGGCTCGGCCGGAGCCTCGGGTTTTTTCGGGACCTTATCCGCAGATTTTTTTCCTTCTGTTTTTTTTGCCTCTTGTCCGCTTGTCGGTTCTTGTGTGTTCTCTTCCATGGATTTGTGTTTTCCTGTCCGCGTTGGGGGCCTGTCCGGTTAAGGCCGATTTTCATCCCCTATTTTTTCTTTCCGGCCAGAACCTCGGTCTTGCCGTAGCGAAGCAGATGAACCAATGGCCGCCTGGCAGGACAGACAAAGGCGCAGCAACCGCATTCAATGCAGTCGAGCACGTGATGGATCTCAAGCTCATTCATTTCTCCGGCCTCCACATAGATTCCCAGGAGGCTCGGGTTGATCTGCATGGGGCATGCCTCCAGGCATCTCCCGCAGCGTATGCAGGTGTTGGAATCCGAGAGACTGAGGTCCTCTTCACGGAAGACCAGGATACCGGATGTCCCCTTGATGACAGGGACGTCCAGGGTATATTGCGCGATCCCCATCATGGGGCCTCCGGCAAGGACCTTTCCGGCCTTCCCCTTGATCCCGCCGCAGAACGCCATGATATCCGAGAAGGGGGTCCCGATCCTCACCCGCAGATTTTTTGGGCTGTTGATTCCGGGCCCGGAGACCGTAGTGATCCGTTCGATCATGGGAACCCCGAACCGGACCGCCCTATAGACGGCCGCTGCGGTCCCCACATTGTGGACCACCACACCCACGTCCATGGGGAGACCTCCGGAGGGGACCTCTCTCCCGAGCACGGCCTTGATCAACTGTTTCTCGGCTCCCTGGGGATACTTGACCTTCAGGGGGCAGACCTGGATCGCTTCAATAGAAGCCGTGATCTTTTCAAATTTCTCTATCGCATCCGGTTTGTTCGATTCAATTCCGATGAACCCCTTCTTGACTCCAAGGACGGCCATCAGGATGCGCAATCCCCCCAGGATCTCCTCGGGATATTCGAGCATCAGCCGGTGGTCGGCCGTGAGAAAGGGTTCGCATTCCACGCCGTTGACGATCACGGCGTCAATGGGTTTCTCCTTGGGCGGAGAGAGCTTCACGTGCGTGGGGAATGTGGCTCCGCCCATGCCCACGATCCCGGCTTCGAAGATCCTGGTCTTCAACTGATCGGGTGTGAGGGAGAGGAAATCCGTGGTTTCGGTGATCCCCGGGACCCAGCGGTCTTCTCCGTCTGATTCGATGACCACGGAGAGAACCTCCCGTCCGATGGGATGCGGCATTTCGGTGACGGCGGTCACCGTGCCGGAGACAGGGGCATGGACCGGCGCGGAGACAAATCCCTTGGGCTCGCCGATCCGCTGTCCCTTGAGGACCTGGTCCTTGGCCTTGACCAAGGGCACACAGGGGGCCCCGATATGCTGCTGCATGGGGACCACGGCCCGGCGGGGAAGGGGCGCATCCTCGATAGCCTTGTGTTCCGTATAGCGCTTTTCTTCAGGGGGGTGTATTCCCCCGGCAGGAAAGGTTAATGTTTTCACGAAAGAACTCTCTCTTCAACCCTGTGGATCAGGCCTCTCCAATCCAGTTCAAGGCACGGCCTCTTTGTTGTCCACGGTCTTGGTTTTTCCCTGCTCCCGGAGCTTCAGGATTTCTTCCAGCTCATTCATAAAGTCATTCAGGTCCTTGAACGAGCGATAGACGGATGCAAACCGCACATAGGCCACGTCATCGGTTTCATGGAGCGCTCTCATGACTTCTTCACCGATCTCCTCACTCCGGATCTCTTTTTCCATCCTGTCCTGGAATTTCCGCTCAATCCGGTCCACGATGGCCTCGATGGTATCCATGCTCACGCTGCGTTTTTCGCAGGCCCTGACCATGCCGTCCATGATCTTTTTCCGGTCGAAGGGCTCCCGCCGGTTGTCTTTCTTGATCACCATGGGGAGGATGTCCTCCACCCGTTCATGGGTGGTGAATCGCCGCCGGCAGGAAAGGCACTCCCTCCGCCGCCGGATTGCATCCCCTTCACGCCTCAGTCTCGAGTCCACGACCTTGTCTTCCACATGGCCGCAAAAAGGACATTTCATAGAGGCCTCCTTGGGGTCGTTTTCGTATTGTTAAAATCTAACCACAGAGAACACAGAGTATTGCTCTGTGCACTCTGTGGTTTCGTCTCTCAATTTTATTCCGTGCCGCTCTCCTGACATTGAATTAATTCCACTCCGGCTTCCATGAGCATTTCCCTGGACAGAGGATCCGGGTAGTCCCCTTCGTAAAAGATTCTCCTGATCCCTGCATTGATGATCATCTTGGAGCAGATGAGACAGGGGAGGTTTGTGCAGTACAAGTCGGCCCCGTCGATGCTGACCCCGTGCTTCGCGGCCTGGATAATGGCGTTCTGTTCCGCATGCAGGGCCCTGCAGAGTTCGTGCCGCTCCCCGGAGGGGATGTTCATTTTTTCCCTGAGGCAGCCGATATCCAGACAGTGCCGAGTCCCGGACGGCGCGCCGTTATAGCCGGTGGCCAGGATATTCTTATCCTTCACGATGACGGCCCCGATATGCCTTCGAAGGCAGGTCGAGCGGCTCTTGACCATGTGGGTGATGTCCATAAAATACTCTTCCCAGGACGGGCGTTTCATGATCCGGCTCCTCCCGGCGGCGGATAGACCGCTAATTGAGTCTGCCGCTATAGACAGGGAACTTCTTGCAGAGCTGTCTGACATCCTCATGAACCTCCTTCAAAACTTTTTCATGATCCATGTTCTTAAGGACCCGGTCGATGAATCCCACGATTTGACGGGCCTCATTTTCCTTCATCCCCCGGGTGGTGATGATGGGGGCGCCGACCCGGATCCCGCTGGTGACCGCCGGCGGGGCCGTGTCGAAGGGGATCACGTTTTTATTCAGGGAGATCCCCGTCCGGTCGAGGACCTTCTCCGCCCGGTCTCCGGTCATCCCGTTGCCGCTCAAGTCCACAAGCATCAGATGGTTGTCCGTGCCTCCTGAGACGATCCGGTATCCCTTTTCCGTGAATTCCGATGCCATGGCCTTTGCATTCCGGATGATCTGTGCCTGGTACTCTTTGAAGGCGGGTGTCATGGCCTCCTTGAAGGCCACGGCCTTGGCGGCGATGATATGCATGAGGGGGCCGCCCTGAAGTCCCGGGAAGATCATCCGGTCTATGGATTTGGCATACCGCTCTTTGCAGAGGATCAGCCCGCCCCTCGGGCCGCGCAGGGTCTTATGGGTGGTGCTGGTGACGAAATCCGCATAGGGTGCGGGGTTGGGATGCAGACCTGCGGCGATGAGTCCGGCGATATGGGCGATATCCGCCATCAGGTAGGCGCCGACCTCGTCTGCGATCTCTCGGAACTTTTCAAAGTCGATGGTCCTGGAATAGGCCGATGCCCCGGCCACGATCATCTTCGGCTTGAAGGAACGTGCGATCTGTCTGAGTTCATCGTAGTCGATCCGGCCCGTCTCCCTGGAAACCCCGTAGGTGAAGGGCTCGTAAAGCTGTCCGGAAACATTGACCGCGGCGCCGTGGCTCAGGTGGCCGCCGTGGGCGAGCGACATCCCGAGAATTCTGTCGCCCGGTTTCAATACGGTGAGATAAACGGCCAGGTTGGCCGATGTCCCCGAATGGGGCTGGACATTCGCATGCTCGGCGCCGAAGATCTCTTTGGCTCGTTCCCTGGCCAGATCTTCCACACGATCCACGTAATCACAGCCGCCGTAGTACCGCTTTCCGGGATAGCCTTCGGCATACTTGTTGGTCATGATCGAGCCCTGAACGGAAAGCACGTTTTCACTGACATAGTTCTCCGAGGCGATCAGGACGATCTGTTCATTCTCCCGGATCGCCTCGTTTTGCAGGGCATCCGCCACTTCAGGATCCGCTTCCCGTAGAAAATCTAAGGACACGATCTCTCCGAATATTTATCCAAGGCCTTGATTTTATCCACGCGTCTCATATGTCTCCCCCCTTCAAACGCCGTCTCCAGGAAGATCTTGACCATTTCTCTTGCGATCCCGGCCCCGATCACCCGTTCACCCATGGCGAGAATGTTGGCATCGTTATGTTCTCTGGAGAGGCGGGCCGTATAGAGATTATGGCAGAGGGCGCACCGGACATTCGGGAACTTGTTCGCGGCGATGGACATCCCGATGCCGGTCCCGCAGATCAGGATTCCCCGGTCAAAGAGCCCTTCGGAGACGCCCCGAGCCACCTTTTCGGCAAAATCCGGGTAGTCCACGGACTCCGTGCTGTGACACCCGAAATCCGTCACAGGATACCCGAGTCCTCTCAGGGTCTCCAGGAGGGTTTTTTTCAACTCAAAACCGCCGTGATCGGCGCCGATGGCTATTTTCATGTAAAAACATTCCTAATGCATTTAAAACTTTGTAATGTTACTGAATTTCATTTGTTTATGTCAAGGAAAAAGAGGTCTTCTGTGTTTTTACGAAATCATTTCAGGTTAAAATGAATGGGGCCGGATGCAGGTTGTTTAATGTTTTGCTTTCGTGGTTTCCTGATCCAGAATCTCTCTTAGTTTTTTCGCCAGTTTTTTCATGGTCAGGGGTTTTTGAAACAGTGCGACTCCCGGGGGGAATGCCCCGTGACGGTCAATCATTTCTGCCGTGTAACCCGACATGAAGATCACCTTGGCCCCGGGATGCATGGATCGGAAGATATCGGCCAGTTGTTTACCGTTCATACCGGGCATGATGACATCCGTCAGCAAAAGGTCAATATCCCCTGCAAAGGTATTCAGGATTTGCATGGCCTCAGATCCGCTTGAGGCGCCGAAGAGCCGATAGCCCAGCGGTTCAAGCATGTCCACCACCAGCCTTCGAACCGATGCGTCATCATCCACGATCATGATGGTCTCTTTCCCGCGGGGTATTTCGTCCGATGGATTCGGATCTTCCTCTATGACATCCTCCTCCGAAACCGGCAGATAGATCTTGAAGGTTGTTCCATTTCCGGGTTCGCTGTATACGGAAATATGTCCGTTATGCTGTTTCACGATGCCGTAGATCATGGCCAGTCCAAGGCCGGTTCCTTTGCCTTTTTCCTTGGTCGTAAAGAAGGGCTCGAATATCTTTTTCTGGACATCAGGACTCATCCCTTCCCCCGTATCGGTTATGGAGAGCATCACGTATGCGCCCGGTTTGATCCCATCTCCCCGATCTGAATCGTCTTCATTCAGTATGACATCCTCCGTCTCAATCATGAGACGGCCCCCTGACGGCATGGCGTCCCGTGCATTGACCGCAAGGTTCATCAGGACCTGTTCCATGGAGTTGGGATCAGCCGTGATATTCATGATCGGGGACTTGAGTTTGAGCTCAAGCACAATGTCCTCGCCGATCATCCTGCGGAGCATCTTGGCCGTGTTTTCGATGAGGGTATTCATGCTGACCGCTTTCTTGTCGAGCACCTGCTTTCGGCTGAAGGCCAGAATCTGTCCTGTAAGCGCCGCCGCTTTTACAGCGGAATCCTTGATGATTCCAAGGGTCTCGGCCAGCGGGTGGTCTCCGGGAAGATCGCTCAGCGCCAGATCGCTGTAGCCGAGAATCGCCGACAGGATGTTGTTGAAATCATGGGCCACCCCGCCGGCAAAACGGCCGATGGATTCCATCTTCTGCGCCTGAAGGAGCTCTTCTTCAAGTTTTCTTTTCTCGGTGATGTCGGAAAGGGTTTCGATGACCGATACGGTTCTTCCGGACTTATCTTTCATGGGATAAGAGGCTGTTTCAACATAAACGGGTCTACCGTCTTTATCATGGTGGGTATGAACGGCCGAATGAGACTCTCCCGTGTCAAAGACGCTCCTTGCCGTGCACGTTTCTCCATTTTCGTAGCATGGCCTGTCGATACGGTGCGATACCTCATAACAGTGTCTGCCGATCATCTCCTCCACTGACCGCTTCATCTGTCTGCAATAGGCCTTATTCGCGGTGACGATTCTGTATTCAGGGTCGATCACGACGAACCCCTGGTCCACGCTCTCGAGGATGTTTTTGATAAAATCTTCAGATTTCTTGACCCTTTCTTCGGTCAGCCTGCGCTCGGCCATCTCCATCTTTAGCGCCTTATTGGATTCCTCGAGTTCTTCCGTCCTTTCCCTGATGCGGATCTCCAGGGAGTCCCGGGCTTCCCGTAAGCTCTCTCTGGTTTCCCAGTCGAATATTTTCAGAATTCGGGTCATGTTGTACGCGATCATCACAGCGCAGACGGCGCGAAAGACCTGGACGGGAATGCCCACCGTATCCATGAAGGACGAATAGTTCAGCAGCGATGACGGGAAAAAGCTGTTTTTTCCCACAATCAGGCCAGAAAGAAACCCATAAGCCAGAAAGGCGCCCGCGGAGACCCTCAGGTTCCAGATCACGCTTCGCAGTTTTATTTCTTGAAACAGGGGGATTTGTATCATCAAGGCGTAAGCCGCCAGAAAGGCGCCGGGGCCGCCCAGGAGATAACGGGCCCAGGTATCCCCCATGATCAGCTTTCGGCTGGAGACTGAGACCATCGCGGCCCATATTATAAACAGGATCAAAGGGAGCGCCTGCAAGGCGGGGGTTCTTTTTTTCGTCTCGATGATCACCTTGGCGCCGAACAGGACAAGGAAAAAGAAGGACGCGGCAAGGATGGGTCCCCGGATGAGATTCAAAGGGGTTCCTTCCACGGGGTGCTGAATCAGGATGAACATGTCGATCCATTCATTGATTCCGTGGAGGATGCCGAAGAGAGCGACAATCCGGAGATGCTTTGCCAGACTGAATACACTGCTCTTTTTGGGATAGATCAGAAGGGCGAGGCCCATCGTGAAGAAGGAAAGGCCGTAGATGAAGAATACATAGATCATATTTATAGCCATGTCTGCCCCAGACTCTTTTCAGGATAACCTTATATCAATATTATATATGGCCATCCCCTTTCTGTCATTATTTTTGTCTTTTCTTGTTGGTTTGGGCAGGGTTATAATAAACGCCATGTCTATCTCTGGGATGTGTCACATCATCATGACAGCATGGCTCTTCCTGTTCTTATTTGTACTTGCCGGTCCTGAATGGGCGGATGCCGCGCTCTTGCCCGAGGAGATTCTGGTGGTGGTCAACAGCGGATCCCGTGATTCGGTCCGTCTGGGGAAGATCTACATGGGACTCCGTCATATTCCTGAGGCGCATCTCATGATGGTCTCTCTTCCCATGCGGGATGAGATCACGCGGCGGGACTATGACGACCTCCTATCGGCCCCGCTGAAAAGATATATTAAAACGCTTCAGGACAAAGGCGGAAAGATCCGCTGTATCGTGACCACCTACGGCATCCCCCTCAGAATCAGCGCAGAGAGGCCGCTGGGTATTTCGGAACAAGAGATCAAGGAGACACAGGCGGCCCTTGAAAATAAAAAAGAGGAACTCTCTCGGGAAGAAGAGCTTCTGAAAAAGAACAAAGATCAGGAAGCGAACTCCAAAGAGAATTTGAAACAATTGCGTTCCGAGATCAACAGGCTGAATCAAAAACTCGGCCATCTAACCGGCCTGGATACGGTTGCGGCCGTGGACTCGGAACTCGCCCTGCTCCTTTTCCCGCCCTATCCGCTTGATGGGTGGTATCTGAACCCCGATGCCCTTTTTTTCAGGAGCCGGACCCGGGGCAAGGAACCGGTCCTCATGGTGAGCCGGCTGGATGCGTCCACACCGGCGCTTGCGGAGGGGCTGGTCCGGACGGCCATCGAGGTTGAAAAGGCGGGGCTTTCCGGCAAATTCTATCTTGACGCGAGAGGGCTTACGTCCAAGGCGGACGCTTACGGCCTATTTGACGAGGATATCCGAAGTACCGCCGGCATCCTTCAGAAGAGCGCCATTCCGATCGTTCTAAACAACCGGCCGGAACTGTTCGGGAAAGGGGACGCTCCCGATGCCGCTCTCTATTGCGGCTGGTACAGCCTCGCTGAGTACAAGGATGCCTTCACGTGGTCCAAGGGGGCCGTGGGTTACCATGTGGCGAGTTCCGAGTGTGTTTCTCTGCATCATCCGAAACCGAACTACTGGGTCAAACGCATGATCGAGAAAGGAGTGATCGCTACGCTGGGTCCGGTCTCGGAACCCTATCTCACGGCATTTCCGCCGCCGTCATACTTTTTCCCGCTTCTGATGAGCGGGCGGTATACCCTATCCGAGGTCTTTGCCATGACCAATCCCTACCTTTCATGGCGGATGGTCCTGATCGGCGATCCGCTTTACAACCCCTTCAAGGCCAGGCCCGCCTTTCTTCTGATGGATGCCCCGCCCCCGCCCGGATGATACGATGGAAACGAGCTTCCCCAAGGTCTTAAGATTCGACGGCTTTTCATAACGGCGGGGTGATGGTGACCAGGACCTTCATCTCGGTCTTGGCCTTGATTCCGTGGGGCACGCGCACCCGGCCGATCAGGATGTCCCCTTTTCTGACCCCGATCTCCTTGCCCTTTTTCCTTGCAGGGGGATCATCCGGCGTGATATTTTCTCTGGGTGGCGAAGAAAAAATCCTTTATAAAACGGTTCATTCTCTTTTTGGTTCTTGCGCTTTTCGGACTCACTGCCTTCCAGTTCGTCTACCCGGATGTGTCCAGCCTTGCCAAAGAAAATCCCGGGAAGACGGCTTTCATGAAATACCGCGAGAAGGAATGGAAGATCATGGGTAAGCATGATACGATCAGCCGGATATGGGTCCCCTACAGGGCCATATCGCCTTATCTCATCAAGGCCGTGCTCATTGCCGAAGACGACAAATTCTGGAGCCACGAGGGCTTTGATTACGAGGCCCTGCAGGAGGCCGTGGAAAAGGATATCCAGGCAAAAAAATTTAAACTGGGCGGGAGCACGATCAGCCAGCAGCTTGCAAAGAACCTCTATCTCTCGCCTTCCAAGAACCCGGTCAGAAAGATCCGTGAGGCGATCATTACATGGCGCATGGAGAAAACCCTGAAGAAGAAGAGGATGCTCGAGATCTATCTCAATGTGGCCGAATGGGGCGACCGGGGGATCTTCGGCATTGAAGCCGCATCCAGAAGGTATTACGGCAAGCCCGCCTCAGCGCTCGGACCTGAAGAGGCTGCGAGACTGGCCGCCGTGCTGCCGAACCCGAGGAAATACAATCCGATCGGCCATTCAAGATTTGTGGCACGCCGGGCCGCTCACATCTATCATATTATGTTAAAACGGGGGATCGTGGAGCCGGAATATGAATAAGTCTAAAGAAAACTGCCCGTTATGCCGATAAAGGTACCAATTCATAAATTCAACTTCATGCATGGTTGTTCGGCAAGACAAGTCAGGAGGGTGATTGGATATGAAGAAAATTCTGATCGTGGATGACAGCATCTCCGTGAGCCGCCGGCTTGAAAAAATTATTGTTAGTACGGGTGAATTTGAGGTGATGGACCGGGCAAAGAACGGCGCAGAGGCCATCATGAAGTATCAGGCCGGACATCCGGACATTGTTTGCATGGATATGAATATGCCCACGATGGATGGGTTGACTGCATTACGAAGTCTGATCGCCCTTGATCGGAATGCGAAAATCGTCATGGTGACCTCGCTTGGCGGGGTTAGTGACAAATTTACCGAGGCCATGAAACTCGGCGCCCGAAACGTTATATGCAAGCCCTTTGAAGCTGATGATGTGCTGCGAATTCTCCGTGAGGTGTAATAATTACGAATCATCTCCAAAAGAGTAGGTGAAAACATCAGGGGTCAAGGGGTCAAGGATTCCAGGGGTCAAGTGAAGTGCTAAAAACATAAGGGGCCGAGGGTCATAGGGTTACGCTTCTCGTGTCCCGCTTTTCTCTATACTTGCCGTCTGCGACGGCTACTACACTAAGGCATCTTGGGATCAAGGGTTCCAGTGTTTTTCTCTGGAGATTTTGCTTGCGTTCTTGTACTCGGTTTACCGGTATCAGTATTTCACTTGACCCCTTGAACCCTTGAATCCTCGAACCCTTTTTACCCACTAAATGGGAGAAGAACCATAATTACAGGGATGATGAGACGGTGTTCGGAAAGAATGTGCCCGTACGAGAGTTGTCCTATTTAAACTATTTTCAAATGAGGGAGATCCGTCATGGCGGTTAAATTTTTCGGCCAGTTTATGGTGGAGAAGGGAGTGGTCTCAAGGGAAGACCTGCTGAAAGCCGTGGAACTGCAGGATTTCGTCAACATCAAGTTCGG